>Ga0247727_10002072_pt1 | contig 46433 bp, 29 predicted proteins | sample WisWelCaveWW1625_FD_202498 | JGI IMG/M metagenome (GOLD analysis project Ga0247727, IMG submission 202498) | Biofilm microbial communities from Wishing Well Cave, Virginia, United States - WW16-25 | ecosystem: Environmental > Aquatic > Deep subsurface > Groundwater > Cave microbial mat | place...
TCCCTCGCGGGAGCCGCGGGCGGGAGCGAGTGAGGACGTTTCATGGACCGGAACGGAGCTCCCGCCCGCGAGCGACTCGCGGCACCGACCCAACGCCCTCGGTCTGTGTGCGCTGACGTCGTCGGGGGCCAGCCGGGGTGTCCTGCTTCCGCAGCGGCCCGTTTTTCCGGGCCGCAAGGAAGCAGGACACCCCGGCTGGCCACGACGACGTCAGCGTGCGGCCTTCACCACCAGCACCGCGCACGGCGCATGCCGCACGACGCGCTCGGCCGTGCTGCCCAGCAGCACGTGCTTGAGGCCGGTGTAGCCGTGCGTGGCCAGCACGATCAGGTCGAAGCCCTGCTCCCTGGCCAGGTCGCAGATGCGCTGGCTGGCGGCGCCGGCCTCGATCCGCTGGCTGACCTTGAGGTTGGGCAGCTTGCCCGTCATCCCGGCCAGCGTGCGCGCCGCGGCCTCGCGCGCGACCTGCTCGTAGTCCACCGGCGCCACGGGCGGCAGGCCGTAGGCGATGGGGTAGAGGACGGGCTCGATCACGTGCAGCAGCGTCAGCTCGGCGCCGTAGCGGCGGGCCAACTCGGCGGCGTGGTCCAGCGCGGCCTGGCTGTGCTCGCTGAAGTCCACTGGGCACAGGATCTTCGAGATCTTGAGCATGGCTCCTCCTTGGCGTTGCGCGGCGGCCCGGCGCACCGTGAGCACCGGCACCGGGGACAGCTCGACGACACGCTCGGCCACGCTGCCGAGCTGGATGTGCTGCAGGCCCGTGCGGCCGTGCGTGCCCAGCACGATCACGTCCGCGCCGCTCTCCCTGGCCACTTCCAGGATGCCCAGCTCGGCCACGACCGCGCGCGTCACGCGCCGCGCGGCCACGTCGCCGGCCAGCGCGGGCGGCACGCACAGCGCGAGCTGGGCCTCGGCCGCGCCGGTGTCGGTCTCGCGCAGCGGCAGCACGTGCAGCAGGTCGAGCCGCGCGCCGGCGGCGCGCGCCAGGCCCGCGGCCGTGGCCACCACGTCCGGCGTCCACGCGGAGAAGTCCACGGCGGCGAGGATGCGGCGGAAGGCGGGCACGGGGACGGTGGCTCCTTGGGGTCGGGCCCGTTCTGGCCGGGCCAGGGCCCGGAGTCAACAGGGAGCAAGCGCCGTGCCGAGAAAGTCGGCCGTCAGGGCAGCCAGCTGATCCGCAGGCCGTTGCTGAAGGCCTTGCCGAAGGTCGCGCCGGCGTCGAACACCACCCACTGCATGTAGATGTCGAACGGCCCGCCCCCGCCCGGCACGCCCGGCAGCGAGATCGTTCCCGCCGCGTCCGCGGTGAAGCCGAAGAGCAGCACGTCCGGCGCCGGCACCAGCACGCCGCCCGCGTAGGGCGCATGGATCTGCGTGAAGCCGATGACCGCGGCGGCGCCCGCCAGCGGCTTGGCGTCCTCCAGCAGGAAGTCCGCCGTCTGCCCGGTGGCCAGCGTGCCGCAGACCGTGAAGCGCGGCACCAGCCCGCCCGTGCCGGCCTTGCCGTTGGCCAGGTCCAGCGCGTCGTTGCACTCGGCCGAGGGCAGGATGAAGTCCGCGAACACGGCGCGGTGGTCGGAGGCCGAGGACGAGGCCAGCGTGTAGCTGGTGGTGTAGCCGGCCAGCTCGGGCGGCGCGTCGCCGGCCGGGATGGTGACCGAGTTGAACACCACGGCGCGGCGCAGCGTGGCGATGCTGTCCTGCCAGCCGATGTAGTCGAACTTGGTGTTGCTGAGCGTGTTGGTGCTGCCGTTGTACCAGTCGGCCGCGGCGTCGTAGGTCATGTCGCTCTGGTCGCGGTCGGTGCCGTCCGTGCCGCCGATGTTCTGCGCAACCACGATCCACTCGGCCGGGCCCTTCTGGCCGTTGGTGGCTTCGTTCTCGTTCCAGTCGCCGGCGCTGATGATCGGCGTCTGCGCGTCCAGCACCGACGTCGGCGCCGGGCTGTCGATGATCTTGTTGTTGGGGTCCGGCACGCCGGTGCCGGCGCCGTTGTAGAGATGATCGAGGAAGTAGGCCATGCGCGCCGCGGCCTCGACGCGCTCGGTGTGGTCGGAGGAGCCGCTGCCGGCCTTCAGGTGGCTGTTGCCCACCACCAGGTTTCCCGCGTAGGTGGCGTCGGGCAGGTCGATCTCCGCCACGCCGTAGCCGCGGATGCCGCCGCCGCCGGAGGTGGCGTACTTGTCCGCGATCATGATGAAGTCGGAGTACTGCGACTTGCCGTCGCCGTTTGCGTCGGCGAAGGCCCAGCGCGACAGGATGATGTTGCGGTTGAAGCCGTCGTTCGCGGTGCTGACGAAGACGAAGGGCAGGTCGTAGGCCGGGGCGTACTTCTGCACCCACGAGCCCACGCTGCCGCCCTTGAACGGGTCCGCGCCGCCGTGCAGCAGCAGGTTGACCGTGGTGGTCAGGTTGGTCACCGAGTCCACGCCGTTGCCCGTGCCGTTGCCTTCGTTGTCGCCGGTCTCCTGCAGCACCAGCACGTCCGGCTTGAGTGAGGCGATGATGCGCGCCACGGCGTGCCAGTCGCCGAAGGCCGTCTCGCCCTTGGTGTTGGAGGTGCAGATGGTGTCGTGCACGTTCCAGGTCATGACGCGCACGTCGGCCGGGTCGGTCTTGCCCCACTGGGCGTTGTTGGGGTCCCACTGCGCGACGGCGGCGGGCAGCAGCAGGCACAGGATCGGCAGGGTGCGCAGGTTCATCGCGGCCTCGGGGGACGGAGGGCGGGGGGAGCGGCGCGCCCATTGTGCGCCGCCCTGGCGCGGCGTGCACCCCCCGGCGGCCGCGACCGCGGCGGGCGGACCGGTTCCCCGGCCCGCCCGCCGCCGGCGATCACGGCGTGCGGACGTGCACGGCGTTGGAGAGCGCGAAGCCCTTCACCGCCGCCGCGTCCGGGACCACGTACTGGAAGTACAGGTCGATGCAGGCCGGCAGGCCCACCGGCCACGGGGCCGAGAGGCTCATGGCGCCGGTGATGTCCGTGGGCGGCATGAGCAGCAGGAAGTTGACCGCCGGGATCAGCGTGCCGCCCTTGAACGGCGCGTTGATCGTGAACAGGCCGACCACCAGGTACGGGAAGGTGTTCGGCTTGGCGTCGGTGAGGTTCAGCGTGGCAAGGTCCCCGCCCAGCAGCGCGCCCTCGCCGGTGAAGCGCGGGGTCAGGCCGCCGGTGCCCGGCAGGCCCGTGCCCAGCTCCTCCCACATGCGGTGGCCGACGTACAGCAGCACGTTGTAGGGCTGGTCCACGCCGGGGATGAGGTCGAAGCACGAGTTGAACGACGTGTCCTGATCCACGTCGTACAGCACGCTGGCCGCCACGACCAGGCCGCCCAGCGCGCGCGGGTCGGAGGTGGACAGGCCGGCGACGGACTGGCCGCCGTGCGCCATCTCGTTGATGTTGCCGGACCAGGCCGTGCCCGGGCTCACCGCGGTGCTGTCCGCGATCTTGAGCAGCGTGATCAGCCAGTCGCGGTTGCTGTTCTGGCCGGGGAACACGTCGCCCGACTTGAACACCAGGTCCAGCTCGTAGCTGAAGCTGGCCGGGTCGTAGACCGCGCGGATCAGGCCGGTGGCGAAGTCGCCGTTGGACAGCAGCTCGATGGCCGACAGGAAGTACACGTTGCCCACCGAGTCGATCATGGGCGCGGAGACCGACGGCCCGGCAGGCGTGCCGCCGGTGACCAGGCTGAGCGGCACCATGCGCGCGATGGGCACGCCGCCCGGGCCGGACAGGATGGGCTTGCCGTTGCCGCCACCGCCGGACGAGCCGTCGTTGTGGCCGGCCATGGTCCACGACACGGCGAGCGCCGGCGTGACGCGGGCGACGGCGATGTAGTTCACGCCCCAGTCGTTGGTGGCCCCGGTCGGGTGGTCGACCTCGGCCGCCACCAGCAGGTTGCCCGCCTGGTCGACGCCCAGCGCCACCTGGCTGTTGCCGCCGCGGAAGGCGATCGAGCCGTGGTAGTGGTCGAACTCGTTGGTGCCCGCCAGGTTGACGAAGCCGGTCGAGTTGTCCGTGACCACCGCCGGCAGCGTGATGACCAGCTTGGTCTGCGGAACGCCCGCGGCGTCGATGCCGAACAGGTTGAGCCGCTCCGACGGGGACGCCGTGGTGGCCTTGGCGATGTGGCCGACGACGCCGTGCGTGCCGCCCAGCGCCGCGAAGGCGTCGGTCGTGTAGCCCACCGAACCGCGCTGGTCCGCGGCGCCCGTGCCGAGGTGCGTGGTGTAGGTGGTCGTCGCGCCGCCCACGCTGCCGACCCTGTACTCCTTGTCGAAGTTGGTGCCGATGACCAGTGCGCTGCCGCCCGTGACCGAGGCCGGCACCGTGTTGGGCGTGTTGAACGTGGTGATCGGGGCCGAGGTGTCGGACACCACCGGGTCGCTCGCGTCCGCGAAGAGCGGGAAGCTGCCCGAGACGACGTCCAGCACCGCCGGGTCGCGCGCCAGGCTGCGCACCTGCCACCAGTAGTTGCCGGCCAGGATCGCGGCGCAGCCGCCGGGCGAGTTGTTGTTGTCGGCGCGCGTGTGGATCAGGCCGGTCTCGTCCACCGAGCCCATGCCGAACTGCGCCGCGTCCGAGGCGTCGGTGCAGCCGTTGACGGCCGCCATGACGCGCGTGACGTACAGGCGCGTCGGGTTGCTGGGCAGCAGGTTGATCACGCCGCCCACGATGCCGTTGTAGTTGAAGCCCGAGCCGGTCGTGCCGAACTCCGCGAAGGCGAAGCCCAGCTGGTTGCCGAGGCACGGCGCCGTGTCGCTGCCTGGCGCGTCGTTGAGGGCCGGGTCGTTGTTGACGCCCGCGCCCACCGCGTCCCACACCTGGTACGACCCGGACGCGAACGGCGCGTTGACCAGCTGGCGCCGCGACAGCGCCTGCGCGCTGATCTGCGAGGTGTTGAAGAGCGGGCTCGAGCGGCTGGGCTTGGCCACCGGCGCCACGCCGAAGGGCATGCCCCACACCGAGATGCTCGGCGCGAGGTCGACGATGTAGGCGTCCTTCTGCTCGGTGCCGAGGGCGGCCGACGCATCGGCCCAGGGGGAGACGGCGTCGCTGGCGCAGGCGGCGTTGGAGATGCTGTCCTGGGCCGCGGCGCTGGACGCCAGCAGGGCGCCCGCGAGCAGCAGGCCGACGGGACGGAGAGACCTGGTCATGGTGGGTTCCCGGTGGTTGCGGAAGTGGAGATCTGGCCGACGAAGAGGGCCTCGATTATGCGGGCCTGCCGCCTTGTCGCGCCACCCGGTGAACGACGTGCAACCCGGGCGTTGAAGATTGTGGAAAGCCCGTCGGCTCCCTTGAGCCACGTGCGGCCCGGCCCGCCGGCGCCGCCTATCCGCCCCATTTGGCGCCCTGCGCGATCCACGCCCGCAGCAGCGCGACCTGCTCGGCCGTCAGGCGCTCGCCCTTGGCCGGCATCGCGTCCTCGTCGTCGGGCGGCAGCGAGACGCGGCGCAGCAGCTCGCTCCCGTCCGGGTCGCCGGGACGCACGACCCACTGGGCCTCGCGCGCGGGGTCGAACAGCAGCTCGCGCACGTCGAGGCGCAGCTTGCCGCGCACCTTGGCCGGGCCGTGGCACTCGTGGCAGCGCGCCTGCAGGATGGGCAGGATCTGCGTGCCGAAATCCACGCGCGCGGCGTCGGACGGCGCGGCCGGGGCGGGCGCGGGCGCCGCGGCGGGCGCCGGCGCCGGCTCGGCGAAGGGCGCGCTGAAGAAGCCCGCGCCATGCACCATCTCGCCGCCGAGGTGTCCGGCCAGCGCCGCCAGCAGCGCGGACAGCAGCAGCGCCGTGCGCTGCAGCGCGACCGCGCGGCCGGCGCGCGCGCGTCCCGCCAGCCAGGCGACCAGCGCCGCGCCCGCGCAGGCGAGGCCGCTGACGCGGTGCCACCACAGCGTGTCGTCCAGCGCGCGACCCGGCGGCTCCAGCTCCGCGAAGACCCAGCCGCTGGCCGACGCCACCAGCGCGCCCAGCAGCCCCAGCGCCAGGCACCAGCCGCTGGCCGCCGCGTGCGACGCGCCACCGCGCGGCCAGAACGCCAACGCGGCCGCCACCAGCAGCAGCGACACGGGGAAGTGGACCAGGGCCACGTGGGCGCGGCCGAAGGCCACGGCAAAGGCGGAAGCATCGGGCATGCGGCCATCTTGCCGGCGCCGCGGCCGCGCTTCCACGCCGGGCAGACGCGCCGGCCCTGTGCGGATTCCGCGGCTACCCTTACGCTGATCCGCCCCTCACGCCGGACCGTCCGCATGTTCCGCACCCTGCTGGCCGCGCTGCTGCTGCTCGCCCCTCCAACACTGGCGCAGGAGGCGCAGCTTGCGCCGGGCGACAGCTTCGAGGGCGCGATGGGCAGCGACATCGACCGCGACGAGCTGGGCCTGCAGGCCCTGGGCGGCTCGCTGCTGACCGTCACGGTGGCCGGCAAGAACGGCCTGCACCCGCAGCTCGAGCTGCTGGTGCTGCCGTCGCGCCAGCCGCTGGACCTCGCCGGCTTCCTCTCAGGCGCCGGCAAGGCCAAGCTCACGCTGAAGAACCTGCCGCTGCCGCAGGACGGCGAGTACCTGCTGGCCGTCACGGCGCAGGCCGGCACCTTCGGGCCCTACAAGCTGACCACCAGGAGCAAGATCCCGGCCGCGCTGAAGTCGTTCGCGACCGACGGCGCCAGCGAGCCGGGCGGCGGCACGCTGTCGTTCTCCGCGCTGCCGGGCACCAGGCTCAGCGCCACGGTCAAGGCCAGCAAGGGCTTCAGCGCGACGCCCGGCGTGCCGCTGCTCGAGGGGCCGACGGGTCCCATCGCGCTGGACGCGGCCACCACGCTGAAGTCCGGCAAGAAGCCCTCGGCCAAGGTGGCCGGTTTCGTGCTCGCCGAGCTGGGCAGCCACACCTTCACGCCCGTCGCCGCGCCCGCGGACGGCGACGTGCCGCCGCTGGCCACGACGCTCAAGCTCAAGTTTCCCAAGCCGCTCAAGACCAAGCACGTCGAGACGCCCAGCTTCAAGAACCTCGAGACCGAGGCGATCAGCGTCAGCACGGCCGGCCAGCTCGGCGCGGCCAACTCGATCGAGCCGGCGCTGGGTCTCGACGGCGGCAAGGTCGTGTTCCTGAGCCACGCCACCAACCTCGTCGCCGGCTGCGGCGGCGGGCTGCTGGCCGATGCGCTGTGGGACGTCTTCGTGCGCGACCGGGCGGCGCTGACCACCGTGTCCGCCAGCGCGCCATCCGGCAGCTTCGACGGCGTCGGCGGCTGCGAGTCGCCGGACATCGACGGCGCCGGCACGCTGGTCGTCTTCGCCTGCAGCTCGGGCGCGCTGGTCGCCGGCGACACCAACGGCGCGAAGGACGTGTTCGTGCGCGACCTCGCCACGCTGGCGACCACGCGCGTGTCGCTGGCCTCGGGCGGCGCGCAGGCGCACGGCGATTCGACCGCGCCACGCCTGTCCGGCGACGGGATGCTGGTGGCCTTCGCCAGCACTGCTGCCGATCTCGTGGCCGGCGACGCCAACGGCAAGCAGGACATCTTCGTGCACGACCGCCTGGCGAACACGACCGTGCGCGTCAGCGTCGCGGCGGGCGGCGCCGAGGCCCACGGCGACAGCGGGGAGCCGGCCTTCGCGCGCGACGGCTCGCGCGTGGCCTTCTCCTCGTCCGCCGCCGACCTCGTGCCGGGCGACCTGAACGGCAAGCAGGACATCTTCGTGAAGCTGCTGGCCACGAGCGAGGTCCTGCGCGCCAGCCTCACCGCCGCCGGCGCGGCGCTGACGGCGGACGCCTCGGCGCCGGCGATCTCGGGCGACGGCCGCTTCGTGGCCTTCGTCTCGCTCGGGCAGTTCGCGACCGGCGACGGCAACGCCTTCGTGGACGTGTGCGTCAAGGACCTCGCGACCGGCGCGATCGAGCTGGCCTCGGTCTCGTCCGGCGGCGCGACGGGCAACGGCCACGCGTCCTTTCCGCGCCTCTCGGACAACGGGCAACTGGTGCTGTTCCGCAGCATCGCCACCAACCTGGTGCCGGGCGGCGACAGCAACGGCCTGGCTGGCGACGTCTTCCTGCGCGACCGGCCGGCAGCCACGACCCTGCGCGTCAGCACCGCCTTCTTCGGCGACCAGTCCAACGGCGACTGCGCGCCCGGCGATCTGTCGGGCGACGGCTCGTGCGCCGCGTTCTACGGCCTGGCCACGAACATGGCTACGTTCACGGACAACAACGCGGCGACGGATGCGTGGGTGCGCTTCTGAGCGGGCGACCGCCGCGGACAAGTCCGGCTCGAGCAGGTCGCCGCGGGCGAGTTGCTCGCGGCAAGGTTCTCGATGCGGGCCCGCGCAGCTAGCATGACCCCATGGACCTGCTGCTGCACGCGCTGACGTCGTCGGCCCTGTTCGCCTCGCGCGCCTTCCTGCCGGCCTTCGCCACGGCGGTGCTGCTGCGCTACGGGCGCGACATCCCGTGGGTCTCGGGCACGGACTTCGTGCAGGCGCTGCCGCGGGCGCCCTCGTGGTTCACCTCCAACGCCTGCCTCGGGACGCTGGCGCTGCTGACCGCCGTCGAGTGGGCCGCCAACCGCAGCTCCGACGCGCGCGCGCTGCTGGACGAGCTGGACAACTGGCTCAAGCCGTGCCTCGCCGTGCTGACCTACATCGGGCTGGCCAGCACCACCGACACGGAGTTCGTGCAGGACACGCTGGACCAGGGCGCGCTGTTCGGGCCGGCGCCGTTGGCGCTGGGCCTCGGCGCCCTGGACGGCGGCGTCGCGGCAGTGGTCTTCGTGCTGGTGCGCTGGCTGGCGGGCCTGCGCGGAGCGGTGACCGGCCTGCTGTCCGACGCCGACGAGGACGACGACGCCGGCGTGCAGGGCCTGGTGGCCTGGGCCGAGGACCTGTGGGCCGTGGGCGGCACGCTGTTCCTGGTGCTCTACCCGCTGCTCATGGCTCTGGTGCTGGCCGGCACGTGGGGCGCGATCTGGCTCTGGCGCCGGCGGGCGGAGAAGCACGAGGAGGCGCAGAAGCCGCCCTGCCCCAAGTGCGCCGCGCCGGTGTGGGCCGCCGCGCCCGCCTGCGGCAAGTGCCGCGCGCCGCAGGCCAGCCCGCGCGACATCGGCTGGCTGGGCACGGCCGTCGCGCGCCCCGCGCCGGACGCGCAGCGCCACCCGTTCGTGCTCGCCTCGCGCAAGCGCTGCCCGACCTGCGCGGCCCGGCTCACGGCGCGCGAGCCGCACCAGCAGTGCCCGGAGTGCGCCGGCGACCCCTTCGGCGATCCGGCCTTCCTGCAGCGCTACCTCGACTTCGTCGGCGCGCGGCTGCCGGGCACGCTGGCCATCTGCGCCGTGCTCTCGCTGGTGCCCATCCTCGGCCTGGTGCCGGGCGTGATCTGGTATCGGCTGCAGCTCGTCGGGCCGTTCCGCCGCTACGTGCCGCGCTTCCGCTCCTTCTTCCTGCGCTGGATGCTGCGGCTGCTGTTCCTGCTGCTGTCGCTGTTCCAGCTCGTGCCCGGCGCGGGCGCGCTGGCCGTGCCGCTGATGGCCTTCGTGAACTACGTCACGTGGCGGCGGGTGTTCACGGGGCTGGCGCGGGAGCGCGGGGCGGCGGTGGCGGCGCGCGCGTGAGGCGCAGGCTCCGTTGCCGATGCGTGGTCCCGGTCGCCTTGCGCAACACCGTCCAGCGGATCTCGCCCGACGCGAACGTCACCAGCCCTTGCGCGAACGGCCCGACTCACTCCATCAACTGCCTGCGGCGAAGCTCGTCACGTCTCCGCCTCCCACCAACGGCGCGTTGAGCCTGGTCACCGTGCCGGACTTCAGCTCCACGCGGTAGAGCTCCAGGACATCGTCCGAGTCCTGGTCGGCCAGATAGATCACGCTCTTTCCCTTGCGATCGATCTTGGCCTGGGAAACATCTCCGCCCGCGACCAGCGGCGCATTGAGCTTGGTCACCGTGCCGGACTTCAGCTCCACGCGGTAGCTTTCATCGACACCATCCGTGTCCTGATCGGCCCGATAGACCACGAACTTTCCCTTCGGGTCGATCACGGAGCTCACGACATCCCCGGCCGCCACCAGCGGCGCATTCAGCTTGGTGACCGTGCCGGACTTCAGCTCCACGCGGTAGAGCTCATTGACACTGTCCGCGTCCTGATCGGCACGGTAGACCACGCTCTTGCCCCTGGAATCGATCGCGACCTGGGAAACATCCCCGTCCGTCGCCAGCGGGGCATTCAGCCTGCTGACCGCGCCGGACTTCAGCTGCACGCGGTAGATCTCGTCGACACCGTCCGTGTCCTGGTCGGCCAGATAGACGACGCTCTTGCCCCTGGGGTCGATCACGGAGCTGAGAACATCCCCGCCCGCCACCAGCGGCGCATTGAGCCTGGTCACCGCGCCGGATTCCAGATCCACCCAGTAGAGCTCGAAGACCTCGTCCGTGTCCTGATCAGCCCGATAGACCACGCCCTTGCCCCTGGGATCGAACGCGACCTGGGAGACATCCCCGCCCGTCACCAGCGGGGGGTTCAACTTGGTCACCGCGCCGGATTTCAGTTCCACGTGGTAGAGCTCCTGGACGCCGTCCGTGTCCTGATCGGCCATGTAGACCACGCTCCGTCCCTTGGGATCGATCCTGAAGGCGAAGTCGACATTTCCGCCCGTCACCAGCGGAGCATTGAGCTTGGTCACCGTGCCGGACTTCAGTTCCACGTGGTAGAGCTCGAACACGCCGGCCGAGTCCTGGATGCCCCAATAGACCACGCTCTTGCCCTTGGCATTGAACGTGGAACTGAGAACTCCCCCGCCGGTCACCAGCGGCGGATTGAGCGTGGCCACGACGCCGGACTTCAGGTCCACGTGGTAGAGCTGCGGCTGGGCGCCGATCGCGTCCTCACCCTCATAGATCACGCTCTTGCCCTTGGGATCGATCAGGAAAGCAGCAACGTCCCCGGCCAGCGGTTCATTGAGCCTGGTCACCGCGCCGGACTTCAGGTCCACGCGATAGAGTTCGTCGAGATCGTCCGTGTCCTGGTCGGCGACGTACACGACCTGGCCACCACCGGCCGCAGCCGCTCCGCTGAAGAGCAGGCCCGCGCACAGGAAGCACGCGGACAGCCGACTCCGTGACATGGCCTTCATGATCTGCACTCCAGATGGATGGTCAGGGGACAAGGTCGTGATGACCGCGGGGCCTTGCGTCGTGGTCCGGCAACGGACCCGACTTCGAGGCAGGCTCGTCGTCAGCCGGTTGGCGGGCGTCGGTCCGATCGCGGGCGCTGCGCTGGCACGGCGCCCAGTTCCCTAAGCCGGAACCCTGCGCGAGCGTGACACGGCACGCCCATGAGAGAACCAGCAGGGATGCCGCTGCGGATGGCCTGCGAGAGCTGGCGATCGGCGCTCCCTGCCAGCACGCTCCGTGGGGCCCGGAGACGGGTGGCGTGCCCGTACCGGCTCCGGATCGCAGGATCGGTCGGCGACGCAGGCCAGCAGCTCGCCCTGACCCTCAGCCTCCCGTGGTACCCCCCGCCTTGCGGAACACCCACCAGCGGATCTCGCCCGACGGCATCACGATGCCGGCCTCCGTGAACGGCCCGGCGTGCGCCGGCGTCAGCAGTTGCGGCACGCCGTCCTCGACCACGGTCACCGAGTACACCGTCGCGTTGCTCCAGCCGTCGTAGCGCGCCGGCTCGAAGGTGAAGTCGGCCAGCATCGCGGCCGGGTCGTCCGGGTCCACCCACGGGTTGCACAGCACGAAGGCCAGCGAGCCCGCGTCCTGCGCGTCGGGCAGGTCGAGCGGCGCGCGGAACATGCCGGGCACGAGGAAGGGCGCGTCGCCCGGCAGGCCCTCGACGTGCACCGGGGTCAGCGGCATGACCCCGTCGGCCGGGTCGGGGTCGATCGTGGCCGCGCCGGCGAATCCCGGCGGCGCGAGGACGCCGTAGGAGGGCAGCCGCTGCAGCGTGCCGTTGTGCCAGGTGAGCAGATCGAGGTCGCGCAGCGCCACGGTCAGTCCCGTGACCTGGCGGTGGAAGGGCGCGACCAGCCGGGGCTTCAGGCCGCACAGCGCCTGCAAGACGTCGGAGGGCGACTGCGCGCCAAAGGTCCCGGGCGGGAGTTGCCCCCCGGGGTCGGCCACGTCGTCGCAGGGGTCCCAGGCCAGCTTGCCCGGCAGCACGCCGCCGCCCGTCGAGCCGCCGAGGAAGCCGAGGTACGAAGCGAACGGGTAGCGCTGCGACATGGCCGAGTCCAGCTCGTCGAACGACCACGCCAGGCTGGGGATGCGTCCGAAGGACAGCACCGAGACGGCCTCGACCCACGCGCGCTGCGCCGGGCTCGCGTAGGCGTTGACGCCCAGGATGCGCGCCAGCTTGACGTTGTCGTGCACGGCGCGGAAGAAGGGCACGACGTGCGCGTTGGGCATGCTGACAGGGACCAGCGTGCCGTAGATGTCCGGCTCCGAGCCCACCGAGAGCAGCAGCGCCGCCGGGTCGAGGTGCATCAGGTGCAACTCCTCGGTGAAGCGGCCGTCGATGAACTCCGCCGTGACGGTGAAGTCCGGGCCGCGCGCGGCCTTGAGGTCGCGCAGCTGCTGCATGCGGCCCGTGTACATCCAGTCGCCGCCGCCGGGCGGCGGCTCACCGGGGTCGTGCAGCGGGTCGTAGTCCGGCAGCGCCAGGAAGAAGTCCAGGTAGATCGCGGCCGCGTCGGCGAAGCCCGTGACGTCCGCGGCGTGCTGCGGGAGGAACGCCAGCCACCACGCCGAGCGCGCCGACTGGAAGAGCTGCCGCGGCGGCCCGCTGCCGTCGCCGGGAACGGCCAGCGGCTGCAACGCGCTGTCCAGCGCCACGGCCTGCTGCGCCTGCTGCAGCACGTCGTCGTCGCACTGGTCGCCGAACAGCAGCGGGTCGGCGCAGTCGGCCACGGTGCTGCCCTGCACGTACGGCATCACCAGGTGGCCGAACTGCTTCTGGCCCTCGCGCACCGCGGCGGCGAAGGACGGTCGCCCGGGCAGGTAGCCGCCGTCCAGGAACCACTGGCCGAAACGATCGGGCGCCCAGCCGCCGTAGAAGCAGGCCAGCACGTCCGCGCCCAGCAGCCGCTGCACGTCCAGCATGTGGCGCGCGAGCAGGTCCAGGTTGTCGCCGGCGTAGGCGTTGAAGAGGAAGACCTCCGCGACCAGCGAGCGCGCCGCCGCGGGCAGCTTCGTGTTGGAGGGCGAGCCCACCGGCCCCTCGTACCAGGCCGTGGCCGGCTCGACGGCGAGCTGCTTGCGCGCGAGGTCCGCGACGTCCCACCAGTCTCCTTCCAGAGCCCCGACGCGCACGCGGCACGGCATGACCCACGCGACGGCGTCGTACACGTCGGGCGGCACGAAGCGGAACTCGAGGCTCACCTGCCCGGGCGACCCGGCCTGCGCCTGCACGACCAGCGTCTTCCAGTTGCCGCCGCCGTCGGTGGGCGCCACGGCCAGGCAGCGCGACGGCTGGCAGCCGTCCCAGTAGGCCGCGATCTCGAGCGGCTGGTTCTCGGGCCGGTTGACCGCGGCCGGCAGGAGCTGGCCGTCCGGGCCCGGCTGGCCCTCGGTGGGGTTGCCGATGACGGCGCCCTCGCCGAAGGGCACCAGCAGCGCGTCCGTGCCGCAGGCGCCCTCGAACTCCTGAACCAGCACGCGCGGGTGCGCGACCTCGGAGACGTGCCAAGGCAGCTCGACGCCCGCGGTCACGTCCAGGTCCGCGTCGGTGTCCAGCGCCGGGCCCGCGCCGTCGAGGCGCCACGCCGTGCGCACCGTCAGCACGGCCTGCACGCCGTCCACCGTCACCTTGGCCTCCCAACTCGCGGCCAGCGCGTCGCCGCCGGGCGACAGCACCAGGCCCGTGAGCGCCAGCGCGTCCAGCGTGCCGATCGGCGCGAGCGGGTCGGAGTGCACGACCACGCCGTTCGAGGCCAGCTCCATCCACGGCGGCGTGCCGGCGCCGTCGGGCTTGCGCGCGAGACGCAGCCCCCAGCCGCCCGAGCCGGCCGCCATGAGCATGGGCGGCAGCGGCACCTCCAGGTTCTGCAGCGAGCGCAGCTCGAGACGCTGCCCGGGGTTGGGCGCGTTGGAGGCCAGCGCGAACTCGGCCCGCAGCCAGGCGTCGTTCAGCACGATCGGGCCCGGCACGATCTGGGCGGCGGCGGCGCCCGCGAGCAGCAGCGTCGCGATCGGCATCCTCATGGTCCGCCCTCCGCAGCGAGGTCCAGCCAGTTGAAGTAGACGGCGGGCGCGCCCAGCGGCGAGCCGGGCGGCAGCGGAAGGCCGGCCGACAGCGGGTCGGTCCAGTGCCGACGGTCGTCCCACACCACGGCCAGCCGGCCCGCGCCGAAGAGCGCGCGCGGGAAGGCCGAGCGCGTCGTGTGCGCGCCGCTCCCGGCCTCGGTCACCAGGGCCCCGGGCAAGTGCCACGTGGCGCCGTCGTCCTGCGTCCACGCGGCCACGATGTCGTGCTCCTTGCGATAGCCCGCCTCGGTGTGCATCCAGGCCACGGCCACGCGCGACGGCTCGGCCGGGTCCAGCGCGATGCGCGCACGCGGTAGCGGCGGAACCGTGCCCTTGCTCCCCAGCCCCGCGCCGCCCACGGAAACCGTGTGCTCGCGGCCCCAGCGTGCGAGCGCCGCGTCGTAGCGCGCGACCAGCACCGCGACCGCCGGACCGCCGCCGGCGCCCCAGGAGCCGGCCGAACCGCCGGACCCGCCGAGCGCGCCGCCCGGCGCGAAGCCGCCGGCCGACCCACCGCCGATGGGCCCCGAGGACGCGCCGCCCGCCGGACCGCCGCGTGGCAGCGCGGGAGGCGCGGGCTGGTCGAGGTCCGCCCGGCCCCACACGGCCCACACGTCGCCGTCGGGCGCCGCGGCAAGGTCCAGCTCGACGTGCAGCATGAGTCCCGTTGCGCGGCCGACCTCCACCTCGCAGCCCCACGCGTTGCCCGCGTCGGTGCTGCGCCGCGCGCGCAGCGCGGTGCGCGCCTGGCCGACGCACGAGGCGTCGAGCCAGGCCACCGTCACCGAGCCGTCGCCCGGCGCCACGACCGCCGGCCGGATCGCGGCGAAGACGTCCGTGGTGCAGCCGGGCGGCTGGCAGTCGCGCGAGAGCTGCTGCTCGCTGCCGAAGGTCGCGCCGAAGTCGGTCGAGCGCCGCAGGAACACGTCCATGGCCTGCACCGGGCCCGCGCCCAGGCGCGTGTCGAGAAAGGTCACGTACACGCCGCCCAGGGCGTCGGCCGCCACGCGCGCCGCCTCGTGGTGGCTGGCACGCCACAGGTTCACGGTGTCGGCCACCGAGACCGGCCCGGTGAAGGACAGACCGCCGTCCTCGCTGCGCGCGAAGTAGGTCTGGTCGTGCCCCTGCGCCAGCCCGCCTGCGCTGCCGGGCGGACCGTCGTGGCCGGACCAGGTGACGTAGGCGTAGTGCTTGAACGTCGGCCCGACGTCGATGCGCACCAGTGCCACGTCCGGCGCGGAGACGTAGGCGCTGGCGACGCCGGCCAGGGCCGCGTTCAGGGTGTTCACCGGCCCCAACGCGCTGAAGCCGGACAGCGACTGCACCTGCCGCGCGCGCACCAGTTCGACGTTGCCCTGGAACTCAGCCCAGGCGAACACCAGCAGGTCCCCGCCGTCGCCCGCCACCGTCAGGCCCGCGGCATCCCAGCCAGCCACGGACAACTGCGTCTCGGGGCCGAGCACGAGGTCGCCCGGATCGTCGGCCGTGGTCCAGCCATCCACGCGCCGGTACAGCACGTGCCAGAACGGCTCGCCGCCGCCGGCGGGCGGACGGTAGTCCAGCCAGGCCACGTGCAGCGCGCCGTCGGAGGTGAAGGCGCACACCGGCGTCGCGGCCGAGTCGATGCCGGGCACGTGGCCCGGGACGCCCGCGCCGGAGAGCCGCACGTCGGCCGCGCCGGCCTCGGGCGGCACCTGCGGGTACTGCGCGGCGGCCGCGAGAGTCGCCGCCAGCAGCACGCCGCCGGCCAGGAGGGAACGGACCAGCCCGTGCTCGATGCCCATGGCGCGCCTCCGGTTCGGGTCGGAGGGCCGGACCCTCGCAGACCGGCGCAACGGCGAACGCCTGGCCCGCGAGGGAAGAGGCCCGCGGTCATTCCCGTGATGCCGCGGTCGGCGGCGTGTGGCAGCGGATAGGCCAAAGAAGACCCCCCTTGCACCCCGCTCCGCAGCGGATCGCCACGGCCCGGTACCCCTGCCGTCGCCTCCGGCGCCCGGATCGCCACGCGGCCACTCCTCTCGCGGCTCGTCTGCGCCTCGTCTTCTTGACCGCGGGCCGCGCCCTCCCCAGCGCGTCCCCGCCGACGCCCTCGTCACCGGCCCTGTGCGCCCCCTGCGGGCGTCACGCCCTGCTGAACAGCCTCGGGGGAACCCGAGCCGGATGCACCACCGGCACCTCGGTCGGCAGACCCAATGCCGCCAGGATCGACCGGATCACCGACCCCTGCGTGATCGCCGCGACGATCCTGCGCCGGCCACCGCACGAGAAAGGCCGGAAGGCGATTGGCCGTCCTCAGCGCTCATGCATGGGCCCTATTCCCGCGGATCATCGCGGCGGCGCAGCGGTGCGACTGAAAACCGCTTTGTCCACGGGCTGTCAACCGCGGCCCACCGGCGGGACATGCCGCGTCAGACCTAATGGTTGGACCAGCGCTCACGAGGCCGTGGGTTACGGTGCCTGCGGTTTTCGTGACGCACAGGCTCGCAGAGCCCCAATCGGGAGGCTGGTCCAATGGCGGAGTTTACTCGCTTTGTCGGGCTGGATGTCCACAAGGACTCGATCGTGATCGCGGTGGCGGACGCCGGCCGATCGGAGCCGACGTTGCTGGCGACGATCCCCCACGACGTGCCCCAGCTCCAGCGACGGCTGGCACGGCTGGGGCCGCCTGCGCTGCTGCTGGTCGCCTACGAGGCCGGCCCCACGGGCTACGGCTTGTGCCGGCGACTGACCGCCTCCGGCATCGCCGCCAGGTCATCGCGCCGAGCAAGACGCCGCGCGCCAGCGGCGACCGGGTCAAGACCGATCGCCGCGATGCGCTGGCCCTGGCGCGCTTCCTGCGATCGGGTGACCTCACGGCGATCCACGTCCCCGACGAGCAGACCGAGGCCCTCCGCGATCTCGTGCGAGCGCGCGACGATGCCAAGCGCGCCGAGAAGACCGCCAAACATCATCTGGGCAAGTTTCTGCTGCGGCACGATCGCCGCTACCCGCGACCGACCGCCTGGTCGGGCCTGCACCTGCAGTGGCTCGCCGAGCAGCATTTCGAGCAGCCCGCCCAGCAGCGCGTGCTCGAGGACTACCTGCACACCGTGCTCGAGGCCACCGCGCGCGTCGAGCGCCTGACGCGCCAGATCGAGGAGCTGATCCCCGGCACGCCGGTCCATCCCTTGGCCGTCGCGCTGCAGTCGCTGCGCGGGATCCGCCTCGTGTCGGCCGCGACGATCGCCTGCGAGCTCGGCGACCTGCGGCGCTTCTCGCACCCGCGGCAGCTCATGAGCTTTCTCGGGCTGGTGCCCAGCGAGCACGGCAGCGGCGCCAGCACGCAGCGCGGCCGCATTACCAAGACCGGCAACAGCCACGTGCGGCGCGTGCTCGTCGAGGCGGCCTGGAGCTACCGCTTCCCACCGCGCAGCAATCACGATCTGGGCTAGCGCATGGCCGCCGTCAGCGGCGCCGTGCGCACGATCGCCTGGAAGGCGCAGCACCGGCTGCATCGCCGCTATTGGCGCATGACGGCGCAGTGCAAGAGCCCCCAGCGCCTGATCGTGGCCGTCGCCCGCGAGCTGGCCGGCTTTGTCTGGGCCATCGGCCAGGAGCCGACGCTCCTGGCCCACTGAGCCGACAGATCGCACGGCATCGCTCGCACCACGCAACCTCTGGAGACATGCAGCGGACGACGCGGGACGGTCAGGGGAATCCTCGAGACGCCCTGTGGGCCGAGCGGCAGCGCTCGACGCCCGACCTCAGAGCGAGGCAGCCCCAAGACGGACAGATGGACATGCGGTACCCAACCCGCGGATATCAGGCTGATCAGACCGTCGCTACCACGCCCGCGTCGCCCGCTGCTCTTCCTCGCGCAAGAAAACAACAACCAAAGAAATGCGGGCCCTTGACGGGTCCAACCATATCAGGGCGTCGTACCGGACAGCCCGTTGCTCGCCGCGAGGTTCTGCGACCCGGCCGGGTCAACGATCCAGTGCTGAAAGTAGCTGCTGATGCCGGACGGAATGCCCGGAGGCCAGTTGCCGGACAGCACGATCGACCCCGCCGGGCCCGTCGGCAGGCCCTGGACCAGGACGTCCGCCGAGGGCACCAGCGTGCCGCCCTTGAACGGCACGCTGATGTTGGTGATGCCGATCACCAGCGCCGAGATGCTGTTCGTACGCGCGTCGGTCAGCGTCAGCGTCACGGGCAGCCCGACGATCAGCGCTCCGCTGCCCGTCAGCAGCGGAACGCCGGCGGTGCCCGCCAGACCCTGCCCCAGGTCGGTCCAGACGCCCTCGCACTCGTCGGGAATCCCGTTGCCGGTGCCGTCGCTGCTCGCCCCGGACGCGATGTCGCACTCGTCCGGGAGGCCGTTGCCGTTGCAGTCCTGGCTGAAGCCCGACGCGACGTCGCACAGGTCCAGCGCGCCGTTCGTGTTGCAATCTGCGATGCCCCCGAACACGTACGCCGCGCCGCAGTTGATCACCGGCTCATCGACATAGAACGCGCCGATCAGCGCCTTGTCGCCACTGAGCCCCACCGCCCAGCCGAACGTGTCATCCTGGCTGATGTCCGCCGAGGTCAACTTGGCTTGTTCGACCCAGGTCCCGGTCCCGCTCTCGAATTCGAACAGGTACGCGGCGCCGGAGTCGCATCCGCTGTCGGCAGGATTGAACGTGCACGGATCGGCCGAGCTCCATTGGCCCCAGGCGCCGGCCAGGATCACGTTGCCTTGGAGCGCCACATCGAAACCGAACCGATCGTTGTTGATCCCGTCCGACGCTTGCAGATGCGCCTCGCTGGTCCACTGATTGCCGTCGTGGCGGAAGACGTACACATCACCAATCGGCCACGGCACGCCCGGCGGCGGGATCTGCGACCGGCTCGGATTCGTCCCGACCGCCAGCACGGAGCCATCCAGCGCCACCGAATGGCCGAAAAGATCCCATTGGCCGGGCACGGGCTCGGTGGAGCTGACGATCTCCTCGTGATTCCAGGTGTTCCCGTCGAAGCGGAACAGGTACACGGCGCCCATGCCGTCAGGAAAGAGAGTCGCCTGGCCGTGGTCGCGGTTGGGCGCGCCGATCGCGGCGACGTCGCCCTGGATCACGACCGCCTCGCCGAAGTCGTCCCGCGCCTGGCCGTCGGGCGCGCTGAGCTTGGCTTCCTCGATCCAATTCACTCCGTTGAAGCGGAAGATGTAGGCCCACCCCGGACCGGTCGGATCGTTCTGCGGCGCGCCAATGACCGCGACGTCGCCATCGATCCACACGCTCGTGCCGAACTCGTCGTTGGTCTGGCCGTCGGACGCGGTCAAGCGACCCTCCACGATCCATCCCGTGCCATCGAACCGGAACACGTCCGCGGCGCCAGAACCCGGGACGTTGCCGCCGGCGTACTTCGCACCGACGAGAATGCGGTCGGCGCTGACGGCCACGGATCCACCGAAGTGATCCTGTTCCTCGGGCACCGAATTGGTGAGGATGGTCTCTTGGGTCCATTGTCGTCCGTCGAACCGGTACACGTACGCCGCGCCCGGGCCCCACAGGAACGGCGGCCCGTTGAATCCCTGATACAGCGCTCCGACCACGGCGACGTTGCCGCTGATCGCGACCGATCGGCCATAGAGATCCCACTGCCCGGCATCCGACGCCTTGAGGGCGAACACCTCGGTGGCGGTGCACTGCCCGGTCGCGGCAGGATCGGTCGCCAACAGCGCCGCACAAACCGTGAAGACGACCGCGCAGCATTCAACCCGGATCAGACGATGAACCAGAGTCACACGCATGGCGAACCTCTTGGGAGAAATGCCCACCTGAATCGGGAACGGGACCAGCAAGACCTCCAGCCTACGCCGTTCCGCCGCGGCCGGCGCCAGCACGCCGTGATACGTCACGAGGTGCGCCCGCGGCGGCAGCACCTGCGCCGCGCAGTCCGGGCCGGTCGTCTGCACGTACGCCGCCTCCACCGGCCGCCCTTCCACGCGACACCTGCCGGCCGGCAATCGCCGCCGCCTGTAGCCCCGCCAGCGTCGGCCAGGATTCGACCAACCCCTCGAGGGCTGACGCCCCCCCCGACCGGCAGTAGTCCACGCCGCCGCAGCAGCCCGCCGTCGAGCGCGGCTGACCGGGCCGGGCTCTCCGGCCGCTTGGCGTACGCCAACCCTTGCACACCCTCGGCAGCCCCGGGGGCGGCCACGGTCTCGGCCTGGCCTGGCCGCGGGGCCAGGCCGAGCCCAGAGCCCGCCCCCCAGTTTTCCTCGACTCCAGGCCCTGTGGCGACGGGGTGCGCAAGACTGGGTGTCGCTTGACGGCTGCGGCACGCCATCCTTCGACCACGGTCACCGAGTACACCGTCGCCTCGCTCCGGCCGTCTTGGAGCGACGGCTCGAAGGTGAAGTCGGCCACCATCGCGGAGTTGTCCCTCCGGGCTGGTAAGGACGGCCCGGTTGTCCGCTGGGCGCCCCCGCGCTAGCCTGCCGGCCCTCCGGCAAGGGAACGCGCGCACGCCACGACCGCTGCGCGCGCATCCCGGTGAACTCGCGGCCTGCGCCGGACCCCGGCCGCCTATCGGAGAACGCCGATGAACCGTCGCATCGTCCTCGCGGCCCTCGCGCTGGCCGGCCTTCCCCTGGCCGCGGCCCTGGCGGCCGCGCTGGTGCCCAAGGACACGACCGTCCGGCTCAGCCTCGGCTTCGCCGGCGACGAGCCGGACGCCGACTGCGACCGCGTGGCCATCTCGGGCAACGGGCGCTACGTGGCCTTCAGCAGTTCGGCCACCGACCTCGTGGAGGGCGACGGCAACGCCGCGCGCGATGTCTTCGTGTGCGACACCAAGACCCTGCTGGTCGAGCGCGTCTCTGTTGACTCGGGCGGCGCCGATGCCGACAGCTTCAGCAACTTCCCGTCGCTGTCGGCCAGTGGTCGCTACGTGACCTTCGAGTCGTCCGCCACCGACCTGGTGGCCGGCGACGGCAACGGCACGGACGACGTCTTCGTGCGCGACCGCGACTCGGACGCGACGTCGCGCGTCTCGGTCGCGTCCGACGGCACGGAAGGCGACGATGAGAGCGAGGATCCCGCGATCTCCGGCAACGGACGCTACGTGGCGTTCGAGTCGGACGCCACGAACCTCGTGGCGGGCGACGTCGGCGGCTTCGGCGACGTGTTCCTGCACGATCGCAAGACCGGCGCGACGACTCGCGTCTCGGTGGCCACCGGCGGCATCGAGGCCGACGACGACTGCCGCGATCCGGCCATCTCCGCCAACGGCCGCTGGATCGCCTTCCGAACCCAGGCGACCAACCTCGCGCCGGCCGACCTGAACGGCTCGGACGACGTCTTCCTGCACGACCGCAAGACCGGCACGACGATCATCGCGTCGGCCAGCCCGGCGGGCATCCCGCAGGGCGACTGCGCCGGCCAAGTGGCCGTCTCGGCAACCGGCCGCTACGTGATGTTCAACTCGGAGGCCTCCGGGCTGGTCGCCGACGACACCAACGGCACCGACGTCATGGACACCTTCGTGTTCGACCGCGTGAAGGGCACCACGGAGCGCGTGACGCTCGGTCCGGACGACGTGCAGGCCGAGGACCCCGTCGCGGGCGGCATCTTCACCTACACGGTGGCCCTCTCGGGCAGCGGCCGCTACGCGGCCTTCCCCTCCGCGGCCACCAACCTGGTCGAGGGCGGCACGACCGGCCCGCAGCACGTCTACGTGCGCGACATCAAGAAGCGCGTGACGCTGCTGATGAGCCTCGGCCCGGCGGACGTCCAGGGAGACGGCGACTCGCCCGAGGCAGCGCTGTCGAAGAGCGGCAGGACCGTCGCGTTCAACTCGAGCGCGACCAATCTCGTGGTGGGCGATGTCGCCGACCTGGAGGACGTCTTCGTGCGGCGCTGGTAGGCGCGCGGCGGCCGGCTCCACGCTGAAGGCGTTGCCGCGAGCGGCGTGCCCGCGGCAGATCCTTCAGCGTGGCGCCGGCAGGGCCGGTCCGCACGCGCCCTACGGCGACGTGAAGAAGCTGGTCTCCGAGATCGTGCGGTTGCCGCTCTCCTCCTGCACGATCACCTCGAACTTGCACTCCGTGCCGGGCTCGAGGAACTCCGGCGGAACCGTGGCCGAAGGGAACGCCACGTCGCCGCGGAGGATGATGCTGAAGACGCGCAGGATGTCGCCCTCGCTCTCCACCACGAGCTGGTAGAGCTCCGGCTCCAGCCCGTCGCCCTCCAGGTCCTGCGTCACGGCGTCGAAGCTGACGATCAGCGGCGCCGCGGGGCTCACGACGGCGCCCTCGCTCGGCCAGAGGTTCTGGGGAGGCGCGGGGAGCGTATGGGTGAACTCGGTCTCACCCTCCAGGTCGTCGCCCTCGAGCGTCTGCCCCTCGAACTCGTACTCGCCCTCCGGGAAGCGCTCGAAGAACTCCTTCATGGAGAGGTCCTTCGCGGACGGCTCGGCGCTCTCGAAGAAGCCCTCGGTGAGGCCCTGGTCCTTCAGGTTCTTGTTGATCTTCACGGACAGCACGATGCGCTCGTCGGGGGCCAGCACCTTCATGGACTTCCAGGGCACGCCGTCCCAGAAGAACTGGATCCCGAGGTCCTCGTCCGTGGAGTTGAACTCGATGAACACCTCCGCCTCGCCCAGCTCGACCTCGTCGCCCAGGGGCGCCGGGGCCGGGGCGAAAACGAGCGCCGCGGCCGGGAGGACAGCCAACAGCTTCATGTACCTGGTCATCTCAGTGTCTCCTTGTGATGGTTGACGAAAGAGGGATCGCGTTCCCTTGCGCGACAACCTAGGCGGCATCGGAGGCGCCGGTGTTACTCGCGGATGAGCGACGGCGAAATGTTCGCGTCACCTTTCCGTGGCTCGCACGGGCCGTCCTCCCGACGGCGACAGGGCCTGGCAGGCGCCGGGCGGCCGGCCCACTCCGCGGAGTACGGCCAGCTCTCGTCCTCACGACCGGACGCGCGTCTTTCGGGATGGGACGCCACGACACTCGCAGGGAGAACGCCGCGTCGGAACAGGAACACCCGCACGAGGAGCCCTTCCGGCTCGCCGTCCCGGTGGCCCGTGGACACGTCTTGGGCACGGTGGCGGACCCGGCGCACGAAACGCGCCGAGGCGGACGAGCCTGACGTGCCTGTCCGCCCGGGGTCTGAAGGTGGTAGCGGGGGCAGGATTTGAACCTGCGACCTTCGGGTTATGAGCCCGACGAGCTACCGGACTGCTCCACCCCGCGACCGATCTGTGCAAGACCGCGCGCAGGCTTCCGGACGTCCTGCGCGAAGGAGGGGATCGTCCGTTTCCGGGCGGTCCGCCGTCAAGGGCCTGGAAGCCCGATGCCTCGCGCGCCGCGCCGCGGCGTCCCCCGACGCGGGGGTTGGTGCCGGAAACAGGACTTGAACCTGCACCCCGTTTGACCGGGACTAGGCCCTCAACCTAGCGTGTCTGCCAATTCCACCATTCCGGCGGCAACGCCCGCGTCGGGGAGGGGCATTGGACGGGAGGCGGGCCGGCGGCGTCAAGGGCGCGCGCGCCGATCAGCGCGCGAGGACGCTGTCGGCCACCAGCGTCAGCTCCGCGTCGTGCTGCCCCAGGCGCAGGCCGCACACGCCGCGGCGGAAGAGGCGCAGCCACTGCCTGCGCTCCCACCACTCGGCGGCCAGCGCGGGCACCTGCTGGTCGCGGCGCTTGCGCTCGACGGCCTGCACGGCCTGGTCGAGGCGCGCGTCGTAGTCCAGGCGCAGCTTCTCGGGCATCTGGTCCTCGCGGCCCTGCCACTCGCGGAAGGCGGGCGTGGCCGAGAGCTCGCGGCCCTGCTCGATGCGCACGACGCCCAGGTCCAGGATGGTGGACGCCTCGGCCAGCCACGCGCCGTAGGGCTGGAGCAGGCCCATCAGGGCCTCGACGTCGCCCCACGCGGCCAGGTTGGCGCGCGCCTGCGTGCCGGCCGCGTCCAGCAGCGCGCGCGTCTCGGGACGCGACGCGGCCGAGGAGCGCTGGCTGGCGTACACGGCCACGATCTCGCGCACGAAGTCGTCGTCCGTGCCCACCACGGCCAGCTCGTCGTCCAGCAGGACGTACGAGAACTCCTCCATGGGCAGGTTGACCACGCCCAGCCACTTGCGCATGCCGACGCCCTCGTTGATCTGCTTCATGCGCTCGGCGTCGAGGCCGAGGGCCTTGTAGCCGGTCACCAGCGCGTTGTCCAAGGCGTTCCAGGCCGCGGGATCCTGCACGCGCAGCAGGAAGGCCAGCGTGGGCAGCGGCTGGCTGCCGGGCGGGATGACGTGGTCCACCGGGCGCAGGGCCACGGTCAGCTCGTCGCCCAGCGTGCGGTCGAGGTAGGCCAGCAGCGCCGGCAGGCTGTCCACCTTGAAGGCCGGGCTGTAGCGCGAGACGTCGCGGATCGTGTCGTTGAGCAGCTTGACCTCGTCGGGGCCCAGCGCCTCGACCAGCGTCTCGAGCAGCGGGCGCAGCTCGGCGTTGAGCGTGACGACGGCCGAGGTGTCCGAGGGCAGCAGGCCCAGCACGTCGCGCAGGCGTTCGCGCAGGTTGAAGGAGTTGGCGCCGCGCAGGCCGGCGCTGGGCGCGCCCGCGGTGGCGTCGTCCAGGTCGGCCTGCAGGCGCAGCACGACGCGCTCGTCCAGCTCGAGCCGACCCACGCTCTCGCCCACGAGGCGCGGGTCCAGCAGGCGCGGCAGGGCGTTGGCCAGCGCGTCGTCGCTGCGCTCGGTGGCGGGCGGCTCCAGCCAGCGCGCGAGCAGCGCGCGGCCGTCCAGCAGGAACTCCAGCGAGAGACGCTCGTCGGGCGCGCCGCGCGCGGCCGGCAGCCGGTCGTGGTACAGGCGCGAGAGGCCAAGGCTGGTCTCCTCGCCGCTCTCGGCCTGGCGCAGCACGTCGCGCACCAGCGGCTCGTCGCGCGAGAGCACCAGCAGATCCAGACGGCGCGCGAAGAACCAGGCGCCCTCCGCGCCGGCGGGGCCGGCGCCCTGCGGCAGGTCCAGCCGGCGCCAGCCCTGGCCGGGCACGTCCGGGTCCTCGACCTCGGACAGCGTGGCGCCGGGCAAGGCGCGCGACAGGCCGGCGTCGAAGTCCAGCAGCTCGACCGCCAGCTTGGCGCGGTCCGACAGTCGCAGCAGCGCGGCGACGCGCGGCGGCTCGTCCGGCGCCTGAGGCAGGCGGCCCACCAGCACAGCCTCGCGGCCTGCCAGGTCTTCCACCAGGTCCAGCGGCGCGTCCGCGGTCGCGCCGGCCAACTGCTGGAGCAGCGCCTCGAGGTCGCGCGGCCACTCGAGCGACTGTCCCCAGCCCGTCCGCGACAGATCCTTCCAGGCCGGCGTGCGCGTCAGCCGGTCCCACAGCACCGGGCGCAGCGCGGTCAGGTCGGTGTCCAGCCGTTCGCGGCGGGCGTAGAGGTCGATGTCGCGCGGGACCAGCACCTGGAAGGCCGGCTGGCTGCCCTCGAAGGGGTCGAAGCACAGCTTGGTGAAGGCGAAGTACAGCAGCGGCAGCGCGACGACCAGCGCGATGCCCAGGCGGCGCAGCAGGCGGCTGCCGCGCTGGCGGCGCTCGCGACGCTTGGGCTTCTCGCGCGTACGGACCATGACGCTTCCTCGGGGCCGGCCCGGGCAGAGCCGGGCGAAACGGGGCGGCGATTCTGACCGCGCGCGGGACCGAAGTCATGCGGCGGGGCCGGCTTCAGACGGCTCGCGGGGCCTCCGGCGTCCCATCCACGCCGGCCGCTGCTTGCGCCCCGGGAAAGCGCCCGATACCGTCGGGCGCATGCACCTTTCGACGCGCGCCCGGTCGATCCATGGCTCCGCGATCCTCGAGCAGGCGGCGCGCGTGGCGGAGTTGCGGCGCCAGGGGCTGGACGTGATCAGCCTGGGGGCCGGCGAGCCGGACTTCCCCACGCCCCCGGCGGCCATCGCGGCGGCGCGCGAGTTCATCGAGAAGGGCCGGGTCGCCTACACGCCGGCGCCGGGCCTGCCCGAGCTGCGCGAGGCCGCGGCGGCCGAGCTGTCGCGCGTGACCGGCGTCGCGTACACGGCCGCGCAGACCTGCATCACCAACGGCGCCAAGGAGGGCCTGGTGCTGGCCCTCATGGCCCTGGTGCAGGACCCGGGCGACGAGGTCATCGTTCCGGCGCCGTCGTGGGCCAGCTACGAGTCCATGGTCACCATCGCCGGCGGCCGCCAGGTGCTGGTGCCGACGCGCGAGTCCGACGGCTTCAAGCTGACGCCCGAGGCGCTGGCGCGCTCGCTGACGCCGCGCACGCGCGCGCTGCTGCTCAACTCGCCCAACAACCCCACCGGCGCCGTGTACTCGCGCGCCGAGCTGTCCGGCCTGGTCGAGGTGCTGCGGCCAACCGCCGTGGTCATTGTCAGCGACGAGATCTACTCGCCCTTCGTCTTCGAGGGGCAGCACGTCTCGCCCGCCTCGCTGCCGGGCATGGCCGAGCGCACCGTGGTCGTCAACGGCGTGTCCAAGAGCCACTCCATGACCGGCTGGCGCATCGGCTTCACGGCCGGGCCGGCGCCGCTGGCCGCCGCCATCTGCAACATGAAGTCGCAGATGACCAGCAACGCGGCCGGCCCCAGCCAGGTGGCGGCGCTGGCGGCGCTGCGCAGCGGCACGGCCTACACCGAGATGATGAAGGCCGCCTTCCGCAAGCGCCTCGACCTGGCGTGCGAGCTGCTGGCGCAGGTGCCGGGCGTGTCGCTGCAGCAGCGCCCGGGCGGCGCCTTCTACGTCTTCCCGCGCATCGACGCGCTGTACGGCCCGGGCGCGCGCGACTCGATCGAGTTCTGCGACGGCCTGCTGGACCAGGCGCGCCTGGCCGCGGTGCCGGGCGCGGCCTTCGCCGAGGACCGCTGCATCCGCTTCTCCATCGCCGCGTCCGAGGAGCAGATCCGCGCGGGGCTCGCGCGCTTCGCCGCCTTCGCCGCCGCGCTGCGCCCCGCCGCCGCCGGGACCGCGCCGCGCCGATGAGCGGCGCGCGCGCCGCCACCCGCCTTCCGTCCCCGAGGTCCCCGTGAGCACCCCCACCTTGACCCAAGCCCCCGTCAAGATCGCCACGCGCGAGAGCTACGGCAAGGCGCTGGCCGCGCTGGGCGCCGAGCGCCCCGACATCGTCGTGCTGGATGCCGACCTCAGCGGCTCCACCAAGACCGCGCTGTTCGCCAAGACCTTCCCGCAGCGCTTCTTCAACGCCGGCGTGGCCGAGGCCAACATGATCGGCATGGCGGCGGGCCTGTCCTTCAGCGGGCTGACCGTGTTCTGCTCCTCGTTCGCGATGTTCGCGGCGGGCAAGGCCTTCGAGCAGGTGCGCCAGGAGGTGGCGCTGCCGGTGGCCAACGTCAAGATCTGCGCCACGCACGCGGGCGTCACGGTGGGCGAGGACGGCGCCAGCCACCAGGTGCTGGAGGACATCGCGCTGATGCGCGTGCTGCCCAACATGCGCGTCGTCGTGCCGGCCGACGGCAACGAGGCCGAGCAGGTGGTGCGCGTGGCGGCCGCGACGCCGGGCCCGTTCTACGTGCGCCTCTCGCGCCTGGCCACGCCGCTGTTCCTGCCGCCGGACTACCGCTTCGAGCTGGGGCGCGCCGCGCGCCTGCGCGAGGGCGAAGACGTCACGCTCATCGGCACCGGCGTCACCACGGTGCAGTGCGTGGCCGCCGCCGACGCGCTGGCCGCGCAGGGCATCCGCGCGCGCGTGCTGAACATGTCGTGCATCAAGCCGCTGGACGCCGCCGCGCTGCTGGCCGCCGCGCGCGAGACGGCCGGCATCGTCACGGTCGAGGAGCACCAGCGCGCCGGCGGCCTGGGGTCGGCCGTGGCCGAGTGCGTCTCGGAGACCAGCCCCTGCCGCGTGCTGCGCCTGGGCATGCAGGACCGTTTCGGCGAGTCGGGCCCGGGCGACAAGCTGCTGGAGCACTTCGGCCTGACTGCGCCGCACATCGCCAAGGCCGCGCGCGAGCTGCTCGGTTGAGCGCCGCCGGGAGGGACACCATGACGCTGCCCGCCACCCAGGACTTCACCGCCCTCGCCGCCACCGCGCGCGAACTGCGCATCGACGTGCTCACGATGCTGGCCGAGGCCGGCAGCGGCCACCCTGGCGGCTCGCTGGGCATGGCCGACGTCTTCACCGTGCTGTGGTTCGGCGGCTTCCTGCGCACCGATCCGGCGCAGCCCGCGTGGCCCGAGCGCGACCGCTTCATCCTCTCCAACGGCCACATCTGCCCCATCCTCTACGCCATCCTGGCGCGCAAGGGCTACTTCCCGCGCAGCGACCTGCTGACGCTGCGCAAGCTGGGCAGCCCGCTGCAGGGCCACCCGGACTTTCACCACACGCGCGGCGTGGACTGCTGCACGGGCAGCCTCGGCAACGGCGTGTCCGTCGGCCTCGGGATGGCGCTGGGCGCGCGCGTGCAGGGCAAGGACTTCCGCGTCTACGTCGGCAGCAGCGACGGCGAGTGCCAGGAGGGCCAGACCTGGGAGATGGCCACCGCCGCCGCGCACCACAAGGCCGACAACCTGACGCTGCTGATCGACTGGAACGGCATCCAGATCGACGGCTTCAACAAGGACGTCATGGACGTGCGCGACCTGTGCGCCAAGTTCACGGCCTTCGGCTGGCACGCGCAGGAGGTGGACGGGCACGACCTGCGCGCCGTGGACGCCGCGCTGCGCCGCGCGCGCGAGGTGCGCGGCCAGCCGCAGGTCATCGGCTGCCGCACGGTGCTGGGCAAGCCCATCTCCTTCATGGAGAACAGGCCGCACTGGCATGGGGTCGCGCCGAGCAAGGACGAGCTGGCGAAGGCGCTGGCGGAGCTGGGCGCGGGGTGAGGGCGGCTGCGGGCAGCGATCGTGCCGGCCTCGCCCGCGGATGCCGCGGTCGGGCCGGGCACGAAGTTGCGGCCGACATCCTCGGGCGGAGCTGCTGCAGCGCGTCTTCGCGGTGCAGGTGCTGCGCTGCCCTACGTGCGGCGGGCGGCGCCGTATCCTGGCGGCGATCACGCAGGGGCCGGTGATCCGGGCGATCCTGGCAGCGTTGGGCCTGCCGAGCGGGCGCCGCCGGTGGCGGCCGCGCGGGATCCGCCGTGGCTGTTGGGGGAGAGTGACGGCGCCGGTGGACGCTGCGTCGGCGGGGGCGCACGGTGGGCGAGTCCGTCCCGCGGCGTGGGGAGCGGCCCAGGGTGGCTGTTGCCGGCACGCAAAGGCCTGCGCGAGGAGGCGCGGCGCCTCGCCGAACGGGCGGTCGCGCTGGATCCGCGGTGTACGGACGCGCTGACCGTGCTCGCCAACTGAGTCACGCCGATCCCTCGGCAAGCACTCAGCAGTGACGCGGTCCTGCCGCCCCGTCCCCGGCTACGGCTGCTCAACCATGATGCCGTTGCTGGCGATGGTCCCGGCCGGCCCGCCGAACGCGCCCGGGATCCAGATCTGCATCCAGATGGCGAGGCCGGCCGGAAGCCCGGCCGGCCAGACGCCGGGAAGCACGAACGTGCCATCCACGCCCGTGGGAGGGAGAACGATCAGGAAGGTCGGGAGCGGCACGAGCACACCGCCGAGGAACGGTCCGAAAAATGGCGCCACGCTCAGGATGAGGACCGAGCCGGTCACCGGCGGGGCCTCGGTGAGCGTCAGCACGAACGGATCGCCACCGAGCAGCGCGCCATCCGCCATGAACTGCGGGTCGGTCACGCCGGGCAGGCTGAAGCCCTCGTCGACGCAGGGGAAGGAGAAGGTCGCAACCAGCCCATCGAGCCCGGCACCCGGGTCGATGTCGCCGACGATGTGGACGAAGCCCTCCGGCGTCAGCTCGAGGTGCCAGGGCATGTCCACGCCGCCCGTCCCGAGGTAGCTGCCGTAGTTGAGCAGGGTCGCGGTCGGATCGATCTGCACCACCACGATGTCGGTCGGCGGGTCCCCCGGCGGGATGCTGCTGAGCGGCGTGATCGGGAAGGCGAACCCGTCCGTCACGCCAACAGCGTGCGCACGGCCGAAGCGGTCGACTGCGACGCTGATCAACTGTTCGCTGTCCGGACCGCCGACGAAGGTCGAGTACTCCAGGGCCGTTCCGGAGGCGTCCAGCTTGGTCAGGAAGCCGTCGAAGATGCCTGCGAAGAACGGCCCGATGACCACGAAGATCACCCCCGGGAAGAAAATCGAGTCGGTCCCGCCCGCCGCGTAGACGTCACCCTCGTCGTCGATGTCGATGCTGTTCACGCCGTCGATGCCGATGTCTCCGAGGTAGGTCGAGAACAGCAGGAAGCTCGCGGTCGGGGACAGGCGCAGGAGCACGCCGTCTTCCAGCGCCGCGTACAGGGGATCGAAGCTGCCCGGCGTGACCGGGAAGTCCGCGGAGAATGTCCAGCCGCCGAGCGTGATCAGGCCGCCGTCGTCCACGTGCAGGGCATTCGGGCCGATGATGTCGAAGTCGGTTCCGCCCACGAAGGTCGAGAACTCGAGCGCGCCGCCCGCCACGTCGAGTTGAGAGACGAAGATGTCGCCCAAGCCGTTGTAGAAGCGGTCCAGCGTCCCGGCAGTCACCGGGTAATCGGGGGACTCGGTGTAGCCCGCGACCGTGGCCACACCGGCGTCGCTGACCTGGATGCAGGCGTTCGTCGCCTCGAAGGCGGCGCCGCCCAGGAACGTCGAGTAGTCGAGCGCCATCCCTCCCGGAACGAGCTTGGTGACGAAACAGTCGCCGCCGCCGTCGCCGAAGATCTCGTCGAACGCGCCAACGGTCACGGGGTATCCCACCGACAGGGTCAGGCCCGTGACGTAAGCCGCTCCGGTCGGATCGACGTCGACGTTGACGCCGGCGTCGTCGTCGGCGCCGCCGATCAGGACCGAGTACACGACCGCTGCGAACAAGGGCGTGAACTGCATCACGAACACGTCCGTGAGGCCCGCGATCACGGCCGGGCCCGGGAAAGTCGGGAAGACCGGAGAGTCGGTCAGGCCCGTCATGGTCACGACGCCCGTGACGTCGTCGACGGCGACGCCGTACGTCTGTTCCAGCCCCGGGGTCGCCACGAGCCCGATGAAGTCCAGGCCCGGGTCGATGACCAGCCGGCGGGATGGGTCGCGGCCCGGCGCCTCGAAGCCGAAGCGCATGCCGTCGAGCACCACGAAGCGGGCCTCGATCGGCGTGCGCAGCCCGCTCGCATCCTCCTCCCAGGCCGCGGGGATCGTCTGCAGCAGCGCGCCGATCGACGTGTCGGCGACGAGGCCGCCGTTGCCGTCGAGCCGGAGCGCGTCGGCGCCCCTCAGGCGCAGGACGACGGCGTCGAGCGAGGCGCCGGGCTCGACGCGCACGTCGTACTCCACTTGCCGGGCGACGGATCCGACCTCGATGTCGATCCCCGGCCACACCCCGCGCCACGCGATCCGCGCATAGGCCGGGACGTCCGTGGTCCAGCCGGCCGGGTCGCTGCCGAGATAGAAGGCATGCAGACCGGCGAGCCGCTCCTGCCCCTGCGGGCGGACGGGGCCGGTCGGCTGCTCGAAGTCCAGCATCAGGTTCGCGACGCGGCGGCTTGCCGCGGACGGCTGCGGCTCGTCGCCGACGGTCGCCACGGCGCGCGACGCCGCCGGCGCGCCCTCCACGAGCTGGACGACGAAACCGTCCGCCGTGACGAAGATGTTCGCCGGGCCCTGGCGGGTCGTGAAGGCGACGGGGTCGGGGAGCTGGCCGTGATTGGCGACGAAGCGCAACGGCAGCGACGGCGGCAGGATCGGTCCGGGCGACGGCGCCTGCGCACGCAGCGCCGACTGCGAAGCGATCGACAGGACGGCCAGGACGGACCAGCTCATCGTTCCCATGGGATTCCTCCTTGGGGCGTCGCGCCTCTCTCCGCTGCGACGGCGTCAGCACTCTACCGGCGGCCTGGCCGTAACGGCCCGAGGGCAGGCAAGGCGCGAAGCATACACGCCAGCCGAGAATCCATCAGCGCACCCCGTTCCGCCGGAGGAGGAACGTCGTCAGGGCGGCGATCCCGCCGTCCGAGGACATCGCGGCGTGGATGTTGTCGTCGATGCCGCCGACGATCGGGGCCGGCACCGGCGCGGGCCGGCCGCGCCGTCTCGATCAGCACCCGCAGAGCCGCGACCGGCGCGAGCACGCCGTGGTAGCTCACCTGCTGCGCCCGCGGCGGCGGCACCAAGGCCGCCAGGCGCTCCGGAAGTGCCAGCAGCTCCTACACGATCCGCGTCGTGCCAGGTGCTGCGCTGCCCGACGTGCGGCGGACGGCACCGGCTCCTGGCAGTGCTGGGCCTGCCGAGCGGTGCGCCGCTGGTGCCGGCCGCGCGGGATCGGCCGGGCTGTTCGGGGAGAGGCACGGCGCCGGTGGACGTTGCGTCACTGGGAGCGCACGGTGGGCGAGCCCGTCCAGCGGTATGGGGAGCGGCCCAGGGTGGGCGGGCGTCGACACGCAAAGGCCTGCGCGAGGGGCGCGCGTCAGGCGCGATCCGGGCGGCAGGAGGGACGGCGGGGCAAGACGGGGCCTTGATTGGCCTATCCTCCCTCGTCCCCTCCGTGCCGGCTGCGTGCGAGGCAGACTGTCCACCGAGTTTCCACAGCGGACGCCGAGGCACGGAGCGGGCGGTTCCTGCGCGACGCCCTCATGCGCCCCCCACGTCTCGCGGACGGACGCTCTGCACATCCCCCGCTACCATGGGCGGCGCCTACGAGCGGCGCGGAAGCGGGGAACGTGGTTCCCCCGACCGCTGAGCCGGTCCAGCGCGCGACCGTCGGCCATCCTCTCTCACTCTCCGGAGAACCACCATGATCGGGAAGTGCCTGCGTCTCTCCGCCATGCTGGCGGCAGCGCTCGTCGCGTGGCCGTCGGCCGCGCGCGCGGGAGTCAGCGTCGACATCACCGTCGTGAAGCCGACCAAGAGCGGCAAGCTGGAACTGAAGCTCGCGGACACGAACAAGGGCTTGAAGGACGTGGACGTCTCGGTCGACATCGACAAGGACGTGGAGGACGACGCGACCAAGAAGGCCACCAAGGTCGCGGCCGCGATCACCGCGAAGCTCACGGCGCTGAGGGCGAACAACGACCCGGAAGGGAACGGCTACACGGCAGCCTCGGCGGCAGACGTCGTCACCGTCACGAAGACGGGCGGCGGCGGCATGGAGGTCACGATCACGAAGGACGACACCGGCGAAGGCGACAAGATCACCACCAAGAAGTCGGGAGGCAACGGCGACAACACCTTCTGGCGCTTCGTCCGCTGGGTCATCGGCGCCGAGGGCAGCCCCGTCGTGCCGTCGGGCGCGAGCTTCACGCTCACGCTCACGAACGGCGTCTCCGTCACGGTCACCGGCGACGGCGTCAAGACGGCGGCCACCCTCTCGGCCGAGATCACCGAGGAACTGGTGCAGCAGGGTCTCGTCTTCACCGCCACGTCGGACCCGTCGGGCGCGCTGGTGCTGACCTCGCAGGCGTTGACCGTGGGCAACTCGCCGCCGCCGGGGGGCGTGGGCGCGGAGACCAGCGACGACTGGGCCACGTGGTTCGGCGGCTTCGGCGTCGCGCTGGAGGACCGCGAGGGCATCGTGCTGCTCAACGAGGTGGACGCCGACCAGACCGGCACGGACTCGGTCGAGTTCGTCGAGTTGTTCAACGACGGCGGCCTCGAGCCGCTCGAGCACTACTTCCTCGTCTTCTACAACGGCAGCGCCGCCGGGAACGCGGAGTACGACAGCTTCGAGCTGGGCGGCAGCACGGTGGCGGCCGACGGCTGGTTCGTCGTCGGCGCGGGCACCGTGGCGAACGTCGACCTCACGCCCGCGGGCTTCCCGGCCACGAACGCCATCCAGAACGGCGCCGATGCCGTCGCGCTGTGGCTGGACCTCACGGACAAGCTCAGCGAGGCGAGCTTCGCCGGCACGTCGCCGGACCTGCCGCCCCCCGGCGCGTGGCTCGCCGACGCGATCGTCTACGACACGAGCGACGCGGACGACGCCGACCTGCTCGCGGCCATGACGCCCGGCCAGCCGCAGGTCGACGAGAACCTCCATGCGGCGGGCATCACCGAGTCGCTCTCGCGCCGGCCCGACGGCGGGTACCCGGGCGTCACGACGACCTGGGTGGCGCAGGCGCCGACGCCGGGCGCGACGAACGGCGCGTCGCCGTTCATCGACCTCCGCACCGGGCTGGCCGGGACGGACGGGGTGCCGGTCCTCACCGGCAGCGGCTCGCTCGTGGGCGGCACTCCCGCTTCGATCGACCTGACGCACGCCGTGCCGTCGGGGCTGTTCCTGCGCCTCGTGTCGTTCGTCAGCGTCCCCACGCCCTTCAAGGGCGGGACGCTGCTGCCGATCCCCATCGCACTGAGCCTCGTCCTGTCGACCGGGCCGGACGGCAGCCTGCTGCTGCCGCTGACCTGGCCGACGGGGCTGCCGCCCGGCTTCCCGATCTGGATCCAGGACGTGATTCCCGACGCGGCGGCCGTGCAGGGCTTCGCGCTGAGCAACGGATTGATGGCCGTCACGCCCTGATCGGGGCACGCGCGGCCGCCGGCGCCCGGGATGCCGGGCGCCGGCGGCACGGGCCGCACGCTGACGCGCGCCGGGGTCCGCACGACGGCGGGGGACGTGCGCCTCAGAGCGTGACGCCCTTGATCGCGTTCGACGCCGAGAAGCCCGCAGGGCCGGCCGGGTCCTTGATCCACATCTGCAGGACGAAGGAGAGATCGGGGGGCAGGCCAGCCGGCCAGACCAGCCCGAGCGTGGCCGTGCCGCTGCCGTTCGTGGAGAGCGGCACGAAGCTCGTCGGCGTGGGCACCATGACGCCGCCCTTGAACGCCAGGTTCGCCGCCGTGAGGCCGATGAACATGTAGGCCAGCGCGTTCTCCTTGGCGTTGCTGAGCGTCACGCTCACCGGATGGCCGGCCAGGAGGAGCCCCGCCCCCGTGAACACGGGGAAGCCGTACGCGCCGGCCAGCGGGCTGAGCAGGTCGAACCACGAGGCGCGCACCGTCCAGGCCTCGCCCAGGTACTCCGACGCGGCGGTGAAGCTCTGGGCGCGGATCTCCGCGCGGTAGACGCCCGTGACCGGCGCCCTGAAGGCCACGACTTCGTAGGCGTTGTCGAAGGTCGCGCCCGACTTGAAGGGCATCGTCTCGCCCGGCTTGTAGAGGTGCAGGTCGAGGTCGGCCTGCAGGAGGTCGTCGGTGATGCTGGCCGGTGTGCCGCCGCTGGTGTGCGACGACCACGCGATGGCGTAGCGGAAGACCTCGTCCTGCTGCAGGAACACGAGGCGCTCCAGCGGGAAGTCCGCCGCCGTCGCCGTCCCCTTGTCGTAGCGCCCGGTCCGGATGAGGTCGTAGCCGTCGTCGATCACGATCGTGCCGGCGCCCTCGACGTCGTCCCAGCCCACGCCCGGGCTCTCGAGGGCCGGGACCGAGACGCTGCGCGTCGCGGTGGCGAGCGCGATGGCCTTGGTGGCCTCGGGCCAGTTCGCGAGCGTGCCGTCCATGTGGATCATGTTCGCGATGTAGCCGCACACCATCGGCGTCGAGAAGCTGGTCCCGCCCACGCCGCTGTTGATGATCCCGTTGCCGTCGGGGTCGTTGGTGACGGCCGACGCGCTGATGATGCGCCGGCCGGGCGCCGACAGCTCGGGCTTCTGGAAGTCGCCGTGCAGCCCGGCGATGCCGGCGAGGCCCGCCTGGTCCCAGTTCGAGAAGGCCGCGATCGTGTCGTCGAGCAGCAACGGCGTGTCCTTGTCGTCCATCGCGCCGACGGTGATGACGTTGTAGGCGAGGCCCGGGCTCGTCACGCGTCCGCTGCCCGCGACGGGAGCGAAGTGGTCGCCGGGCCCGAGCACGAAGGTGTCGAGGACGCCGTCCGGACCCTTGGAGACGATCGTCGCCCCCGGCGCGGCCGCGGCCCCGACGCCGATCTCCTGCACGTCGTCGGAGCCGGCCAGCATGGCCGTGTCGGCCTTGCCGTTCCCGCCGCTGGCGGGCTCGACGACGGCGTCCGGCACGGCCTCGTTCCCGGCCGCGACGCAGCACGCGACGAAGTGCTCGAACACCAGGTGATCGAGGTACTTGTCGCTGACGTCGAAGGTCAGGTCGCTGACCACCTCGCCGATGCTGAAGTTGAGGATCCTGGCGCCCTGGGTGACGGCCCAGTCGGCGGCGGCCGTGAAGTTGGCCATGTTCGACTCGAAGAACCACGACTTCGAATCGTTGCCGCCGGGGACGGAGTCGATGAGCTTGTTCGCGCCCGGCGTCACGAGCAGTTGGCCCTCGACCACCACGTTGCCGACCGGGACGAGCTGCACGTCGTCGCCGGCCGCGGTCGTCTCGCAAGTCAAGGGGGGCGCGCCGCCGGCGGGCTCGTAGATGCCGTTGGCCACGCCGAACGTGTAGTTGGCGCTCAGCATGCTCACGTCCGGCGCTATGCCCTTGTACGTGGGGTTGCCCTTCAGGCCGATCACGCCGGCCACCCACGTCGCGTGGTCGTCGATGGAGGCGGCCGCGTCGAACGTCTGGCCGTTGAGGTGCCCGAGGAAGGGATTGGTGAACTTCACGAGGCCGGACTCCACGACGCCCACCTTGATGTCGGGCTTGCCGGTGAACCCGGCCGCCACCATCGCGGCGTTCTGGACCGCCGGGTTGGCCGTGTCCATGAGCAGGGCCGGGCCGAGGAGCAGCTTGCCCACCAGGGCCGGTGAGTCGTGCAGCCGCTGCACGCCCGGCAGCGCCGCCACGACCTCGATCTGCGCGACCGTGAGGCGGGCCATGACCAGGGGCGCCAGCGTGCTGGCGTAGTCCACGCGGCCGCCGAGGGTGCGCACCGCGTCCAGGAACGCCGCGTGGCTCGCCGCATAGAGCTGCGCCTTCTCCGCCAGCAGCGCGGCCCGCGTCGCGTCGTCGTCGTCGCCGCCGCCGCCGGCGGGCCGCCCGCCAACCAGGACGTGTCCCTGCGCGCGCACGCGTTCCACCGCCACCGACGTGTCCGGCCCCGTCAGCCAGATCGCGACCGGGATGAGCTGCGCGGGATCCGTGACCGCGCCGAGGCGCTCCGCCAGCGGAACATCGAGCAGGCCGTTCCGGGAGACCGACAGCGCCAGCTCCGCCGCCTCGAGCGCGCCCCTCTCGACCGGCTGCCCCAACCCGTCGAGGGACACGACGCGCACCTCGCCCGTCGCGGTGTCCAGCAGCTTTGCCGAGAGCACGGTGGTCCGCGTGAGCGGCAGCTCCACGCGCGCGGCGTGCAGCACGACCGCCCGCCCTGCCGGGATGCCCGCGTGCCCGACGAGCGCCGCGCGTTCGGCGGCATCCGGCTGCGCTGCCTGCGCGCGCGCGGCGTCGCCGGACTGCGCGGCGGCGGCCGACGCCAGCGCGAGGAGGGCGCCCAGACGGGACAGGAGGACGGAGGTGGAAGTTCGCATCACCAGGACCTCCCGAGAGCAGCGCGCCAATCTACCGCGAACTGCCGCCGCGCGCGTCCCGGCCGGCGCGCCCGGCCTCCTTCGAGGTGTTGCCGGTCGGCTCGTTGTTCGCGAAGTCGGGCTGGATCAAGAAGCCGTTCTGCTCCGCGTTCCTGACGACCGTGCGGTGTCACGAGACTCCTTCGCCATTGGACTGGCGGAGCTGGGCGCGGGGTGAGCGCGGCGGGCGCTGCACGCCGCGGCGCCGAGCGCGCCGGATTCCCGCAGGTTTCACGAACGGCGCGCCGCGGTCTTCACAGGCCTCTGCGAGCATCCGTCGCGCAGGCCGGACGGAGGACTCCGGGTCCACGCCGCTCTCGCACCTAGCTGATTCCCAGCAACCGCCTGACGCGCGGGGGCTCGTTCGACACCTCGCTCTCCACCGCCCCCGCGCCGTCAGCGCTCTTTTCCTTGCCGATCCCACCTGACCGGGCCGCTCCCACGGCGCGCGCCACCGCACCGTGGCCTGCCGCGCCCCTCCCACGGCGACCCGGTCACCCAAGGCCTCCGCGCCCGCGGGGCCAGCCGAGGGGACTTGGCCGTCCGGACGGCGGCCAGGTCCCCTCCTTTTTTCTGCCTCGTGCAAAGCCTTGAAGGTCAGGCACTTGGAGCGCGACGCCGCCTGCTTTGCGAGCATGATCGCTTTTTCGGCTTGACCGTCCCGTCGGCCCGGACGATATTGCGACCACGCTCACTTTGAGGATCGGGCGATGCGCATCACGGCCGAGGCCAGGCAGAAGACCCGCGAGCGGCTGCTCGCCGTGGCCCACAAGCTGCTGGCGCGCCGCAGCCTCTCGGACGTGACCACGCGCGAGGTGGCCGAGCACGCCGGCGCCGCCCACGCGACCCTGTTCAACTACTTCCCCACCAAGGAAGACCTGGCCCTCGCGCTGTGCCGCCGGCTGCTGGACGAGGCCGAGGCCGACTTCGCGGCCCGCCGCCGCGGCGACGAGGCGCTGGACGAGGATCTCTTCGCGCACGCGGCCGCCGGGTTGCGGCGCCTGCAGCCTTACCGGCAGTGGGCCGGCGCGCTGCTGGCGGCGGCCCTCCGCCCGCTGCCGGGCGCGCCCGACGCGCCGGGCGCCGATGACCCGGCGGCGCTGCAGGCGCGCCACCTGGCGACGGTGCGCGAGGTCATCGCGCGCCAGCGCGGCGCGGACGCGGCCTCGCCGGTGGCCCTGCACCTCTACTGGTCGCTGTGGCTGGGCGTGCTCACGTGGTGGGCCGCCGACCCCAGCGAGAACCAGCAGGACACGCTGGCCGTGCTCGACCATTCGCTGCGCATGTTCGCCGCGTCGCTGGACGGCGCGGCGCCCGTTCCGGGAGACGCAACATGACCTCCGCCGACCATCCCGCCCTGTCCGCGCTGCCGGCCGACCTGGCTGCCCCGGTGGAGCCCGGCGCGCGGGCCGAGCTGCAGCGCCTGCTGGCCGACATCGAGTCGCGCGCGCTGCCCGTCGGTCGCCTGCACCGCGGCTGGATCCTGGGCGCGCTGCAGGCGCGGCTGGCCGCGGGCTACCTGGCCGCGTGGCTGCGGGCCGGCTTCGCCGCCGCGGACGAGCGCGAGCGCCTGCGCAACGAGGCGCACCTCGCCGCCGCGCTGCGCCTGCTGGGCACCATGGGCTACCTGCGCGGCGCGGTGGCCAAGGTGGGCCAGTTGCTGGGCAACTGGCCCACGCTGGCGCCGCGGGCCTTCGCCGACACGCTGGCCGCGCTGCACTTCGAGGCCCCGCCGATGCACTTCGCGCTGCTGCGCGAGGCCGTGCGCGCCGAGCTCGGGCGCGACCCGGAGGAGGTGTTCGCGGAGTTCGACGTGCGGCCCTTCGCCGCCGCCTCGCTGGGCCAGGTGCACCGCGCGCGCCTGAAGACCGGCGAGGAGGTCGCGGTCAAGGTGCAGTACCCCGGCATCGCCGGCACCATCCGCGCGGACTTCGCCAACCTCAAGGCGCTCATGCTCCCGCTGCGCATGACGCGCGACTGGGACAACATGCGCGAGCAGGTGGACGACATCTTCCAGATGCTCGAGCTGGAAACGGACTACCTGGCGGAGGCGCGCTGGCAGGAGCTGGCGCGCCGCACGCTGGAGCCGCTGCCGGAGATCGTCGTGCCGCGCGTGCACGCCGGCCTGTCCACGCGCCGCGTGCTGGTCACGGACCTGCTGCGCGGCCAGCACCTGGACGCCTGGCTGGCCGGCTCGCCCCCGCAGGCGGCACGCGACGCGCGCGGCGGGCAGATGCTGGCCGCCGCCTTCCGCATGTACTACGCCGCGCGGCTGGTCTGGACCGATCCGCACCCGGGCAACCTCATCTTCATGCCCGACGGCCGGCTGGGCCTGATCGACTTCGGCAGTTGCCTGCAGTTCTCGGACGAGGAGCTGGAGTACGTGGGGATCATGGAGCGCGCCTGCGACGGCGACGAGCAGGCCTGGGAGCGCGGCGTGCGGCTGGGCACGCGGCTGCCGGAGGACGCCGTACTGGGCGACGAGCACCGCCGCCTGCTGCGCGACTTCTGCGACTGGCTCTGGGAACCGCTGCGCCACGACGGCCCGTTCGACCTGGGCAGCGCGACGTACTTCCCGCGCGGCATGGAGCTGTGGACCCTGGCCGTGCGCCGGCGGCTCACGCGCAACCTGCCGCTCAATACCTGGATCAACCGCAGCTTCATCGGGCTGCGGGCGCTGTGCTACCGGCTCGGCGCGCGCGTGGACGTGCGCGCGCTGCACGACGCGGCACGGCGCAGCGCCCCGCCCCCGGGAGACCTGCCATGAACGAAGTGTCCGCCTACCTGTCCGGCCTGGCCGCGACGCTCGTGCTGGCCGCCTCGGTCGCGCTCGTGCTGCGCCGCCCGCTGCTGCGGCTGCTGGTCGAGCTGTGCGGCAACGAGGCGCGCGCCGCCTTCTGGGCCGCGTTCAGCCACGTGACGCTCGTGCTGGCGCCGCTGCTGGGCGCCCTGCACCGGCGGCCGGAACCCGGCGCGGATGCCGTGCTCGAGGTCGCGGCGCAGCTCGAGTGGGCGCTGGGCGGGCTGCTGGCCGGCGTGCTGGCGGTGGGCTTCGTGCTGGCGCGCTTCATCGCCGCGCACGAGCGGCGCGAGGCCCTGCGGCCCGCGCGCGCGGCGCCGACCTGATCAGGCCAGCCCGGCGCGCTGCGCCAGCCAGAACAGGCCCGCCAGCGTCACGCCGGCCGACACGACCAGGCGCACCGGCCGCGGCGTCAGCCAGCGCGGCGCGTCGCCCGCCGGCGCGTCGCCGCGCGGCGCGAGCCGCCGCACCAGCGCCAGCACGGCCACCGCCGCCAGCACGACCGCGAGCTGCCCGGCCTCGACGCCCAGGTTGAAGCCCGCCAGCGGCACGAGGCGCCGCGACTCGCCGGCCAGCGCGTCGGCCAGGAAGCCCGCGAACCCCAGGCCGTGCACCAGCCCGAAGCCGAAGGCCTCCTTCCAGCGCGCCACCGGCCGGCGCTGCAGCAGGTTGGCCACGCCCACCCAGGCGATGGACGCGGCGATGAGCAGCTCGACCGGCCGCGTCGGCGCCTGAACCAGGCCCAGCGCCGCAAGCGCCAGCGTGATCGAGTGCGCCAGCGTGAAGGCCGTGACCACGCCCAGCAGCGAGGCCAGCCCGCCGGCCGCCACCAGCAGCCCGGCCAGAAAGGCCAGGTGGTCCCAGCCGCCGAGGATGTGGTCCAGCCCCATGCGCACCCAGCCGGACAGCGGCGCGCGCACAGCGTCCGCCGGCGCGTCCGCGGGGCTCGCGGGGGGCGCGTAGAAGCGCAGCGTTTCCCCCAGCCAGAAGCGCGCCTCGACGGGCGGCTGGTCGCCGAAGCGCAGCTCGCACAGGTCGGAGTGGTTGGGCGACGACTCCATGAAGATGGAGATGTCCAGCAGCAGGTCCGGCAGTGGCGCGTCGTGGACGAACTCCAGCGTGGCGTCGATCCACTGGCTCACGCCGAAGAGCTCGGGCTCGACGGCGCCGGGGCGGACCTCGGCCAGTGAGCCGGCCAGCGGCGTGCCGCCCGCGGGGTCGCCGCCGCTGCCGACGCGCAGGCGGTAGTGCGCCAGCAGGTGCGCGGAGAGGTCGGGCCGCACGGCCTCCAGCTCGGCCTGCGAGAGCAGGCCGTCCGCGTCGGCGTCCGCCTCGGGGCCGGTCAGCTCGAGCAGCGAATGGGCCTGGAAGTGCAGCGCCACCGTGACCCGCTCGCCGCGCACGCTGACGACCGAGCTGCTGAGCGAGTTGGGGTGCGGCGACGGCGGCGCGGCCAGAGCCAGGGCGGCGAGCAACGCGAGGACGGGCATGGGCCGCTGAGGTTACGCGCGGCGCCGGCCGGGCGGATGTCTTGAACCCCGCCCGCCGGCGGGCTGTCATGGCGCGCACGCCCGCAGCGAGTCGCTCGCCCGATGAACACCGTCGTCATCCTGTTGCTGGCCGGGGCCGTGGCCGCGGCCCTCGCCGTGCTGGCCGCGCGCCAGGCGGCCGCGCGGCGCGCGGAGCTGGCCGCCTTCGCCGCCGCGCGCGGCCTGGCCTTCGCCCCCGAGCGCGACCCGGACTTCGAGCGGCGCGTGCCGCCCTTTCCGGCCCTGCTGCGCGGCGACCGCCGCTACGCTTTCAACGTCGCGGCGGGCCGCGACCACGAGCGCCCGGTGCGCTGCTTCGACTACCACTACCAGACCTACTCGCACAGCCGGCGCGGGCGGCGCACGCACCACCACCACTTCAGCGCCGTGCTGGTCGAGTGCGACCTGCCGCTGCGCCCGCTGGTCGTGCGCGCGGAGAACGTCCTGGATAAGCTGGCCGGGGCGGTGGGCTTCGACGACATCGACTTCGAGTCCACCGACTTCAGCCGGCGCTTCCACGTGCAGGCCGAGGACCGGCGCTGGGCCTTTGACGTCCTGCACCAGGCCACCCTGGAGTTCCTGCTGGCCAGCCCGGTGTTCGCGCTGGACTTCCGGCCCGGCGCCGTGCTGGCATGGCGCGACACGCAACTGGCCGTGGCCGACCTGCCGGAGGCGCTGGACGTCGTGCACGGGGTGCTCGACCGGCTGCCGCCGTCCGTGGTGCAGGAACTGCGCTCAGGCGCCTGAAGGAGAACCCGTGGCCGTCCTGCTCGTCCCCGTCGCGATCCTGGCCGTGCTGGCCCTGGTCCTGATCGGCCTCTACAACGGCCTGGTGCGCACGCGCAACACCTGCGACGAGTCGTGGGCCGACATCGACACCGAGCTGAAGCGCCGCCACGACCTGATCCCCAACGTGGTCGAGACGGTCAAGGGCTACGCCACGCACGAGCGCGGCACGCTGGAGGCGGTCATCACGGCGCGCAACACGGCCGCCGCGCCGCACGCCTCGCCGGCCGCGCTGGCCCGAGACGAGAACGCGCTGATGGCCTCCCTGCGCCAGCTCTTCGCGCTCGCGGAGCGCTACCCGGAGCTGAAGGCCAACGCCAACTTCGGGCAGTTGCAGTCCGAGCTGGCCAACACCGAGGACCGCATCCAGCGCGCGCGGCGGTTCTACAACGCCAACGTGCGGGATCTGAACAACCGCGTCGAGACGTTTCCCGGCACGCTGGTGGCCGGGCCGTTCGGGTTTGGCAAGCGGGAGTACTTCGAGCTGGAGGAGGCGGCGGCGCGGGAGGTGCCGAAGGTGTCGTTCGGGACGTAGCGACCGTTCGGGTTCAGCGGCGGGCGCAGCCCGTTCGCTGCAACCCGTTGTTAGGCGCACTTCGCAGGTAACGAGATCGCCGCATTCGGTTGAGACGCGACAGTCGCTGCGTGGTCGCGGTGTGGCCCGCCCATTCAGCGCGCCTGACTGCGCCAGCGCTTCACGATCGCGTCCACATCCAAGTCGTCGGGGCCGGTCCTCCACTTGTCGTAGAAGTCCACGTCGTCGCTGTTTGGCGTCGGGTTCGGCTTCTCAAACTGCAAGCGCGTGGGCAGGGGCACCGCTTCACCCAGCACGAGCGCCTCGCCCCGCCCCAACCCCGCCAGCACGCTGACCAAGTCGCCCTCACTCTCGGGAACTAGACTCCGCACGTAGCCCTGATCGTCGGGGTTCGTGATCCGCAGGCAGATGAACGTGCCGCACTGTGCAAGCACCGTCTCGGATACTTCGTGCGGACGCTGGCTGACGACGGCAAGGCCAACTCCGTACTTGCGACCTTCCTTTGCGATCCGCTCCATCGACTTTCGAGAGCCAGCAAATTGGCTGTCGCTGTCGCGCGGGATATAGGCGTGCGCCTCCTCACACACGAGCAGGATGGGGAACTCCCGGTACTCCGGGTTCCAGTAGTTGAACTCGAACGCCAAACGGCCAATTTGGGCCGCAACCGTTGGCCGGACATCGAATGGCACAGAAGAGAGGTCAATCACGGTGACGGCGGCCCTCGGCGTGCCCAGGCCCACAAAGTCTCGCAACAGCGCGCTCAGCGACGCGGAGGTCGTGCGAACTTTAGGCCTGAGCAAGAAGTCGTACCGCACGTCGTTCATTCTGCTTGCGAGTCGAACGAGGAAGCGATCAAAATCTCCAAACATGTCGCCCTGCTTGGGCTTCGTTGCACCAGGAACCATTTCTCTGTTCTTCGCTTCGACCGCCGCGACAAGTTCATCAAGAGAGAAATAGACTGGCGTGTCCACCGTCACCCGATCGAGTCCGAGCGGCGTCTGTTCCTTCGCCCGTAGTTGCCTTAGTGTGTCGCGGAAGAACGCCGTCTGGTTGTGGGCCGCTTGCTCGGTCCGGTCGATCAGCAAATCGCACAGTTCCGCGTAGGTCATCAGCCAATAGGGTATCTCCAAGTCCCTCGCGTCCACGTGGCGAACGATCGCATCGGCAAACGCGTAGTAGCGGCTCCCATCCTTCCTTTTCCAGCAGTATTCTCCGTGCAGGTCCAGGATGATAATGTGGGCCTTGGGCATCACCGCTACCGTTTTCTGGACGAGCGAGGCCACCGTCCACGACTTCCCCGACCCGGTCTGCCCCAAGATGGCAGAGTGCCGCCCGAACAGGTTCGTGGGGTCCAGACAGACCTTGAGCGAGGGGTGCGAAGCGAGGGTGCCGACTGTGAGGCCCTTGGACTGGAAGCGGTCGAACATCTTTGCGATGTCCGCTGAGCCAATCGCGTGGACATCCGCCCCCGTCGTCGGGTATTGCGCCACGCCACGCCCGAACTGGCCGTCACCGATAATCGAACCGACAGGCGTGAGTCGCGCGATTCGCTTGGCGAAGGGCAATCTCGCAGCCTCGTCGCCGGGCGTCTCGATGGTCGGCGCAGCAAGGACCTCCTGTTCGGTCATGCGGGTCACGATCGCGATGAGGTGAACCTCGTTCTGTTTGACCGCGACGTATGAGCCGAGCTGCCCAACCAGCACGTCCTCATCACCGATGGTCACCGTCGGCGTGCGCCCCTGCTCGTCCTCGACCAACGTCGCCATGAGGAGGTTCCCTTGGACATCGACGACGTGGCCGATCACTGTGTTGGGAGTATCGGGCATCCGTCAAACCTCCTTGCAGAGCCGCTCAAAGCGCCAAAGGTCGGTGTGGCCGGGTCCGACCCTCCCTTTCAGCGAGCACCGCGTCTCCGTTACCACAACCACGTTCGTCTTCATGCTCCAGCGGTTCCAGGCAGTGTCGGACAGCGCCTTCGTGAAGATGAGCAGCGTGAAATCCGTCCGCGCCAGCGCGGCCTCAACGGCGTCGTTTACATGCTCGTCGGCAAAGCCGTATCCAAAGCAAGCCAACCGGTGAAGTGGCTTCGCGTCCTGGCTCAGGCACCCGCGAAAAGTCGACCACAGTGTCGCGTACGGCGGATACATTGTGTCTATCGCTTTTCGTCGTTGGGGAGGCACCATCAACCGCTCCGAGGGTACGGGAAGTGCATTCCCGAAAGCACAACGGCGCACCCCGTTGGTGGGGCATTTGTACCAGCCCAACGAGCCGTGCAACTTGTACAAGTGGATGGGTACGCCAGCAGGATGAAGGGTTGGCTTCGCCCTTGGGCCGCGGGGCTGCAGGAATGTTTCTGAGAAGACCGCCGAATTGAAGTAGGCGTGCTCGTGCCCAATGAAGCCGTCAACCAATCGCACCCGGGCGCGCTCCGCTGCCCTTTCGATCAGCGGGTCGTAGTTGAGGCTGAACACCTTCACGGATGGGTCGGCACGCTGGGACAGCCGACCCAAAAACTCAACGTGCAGATCGAGAGCCGGATTCTTGGGGAGGAAGAGATCCGCGATGGCTGCCGTCGCCAGATGCCGGTACGGCGTGTCAATAGCTCCGCCGTCGTCGAGCAGGTCGAGGGCCTTCTCGAGCCCCGTGGCCCCGCCGTCGATCTTGGCTTGGATGTCGGCTCGCTTCTGAGTGTCGGTGATCCCATCCTTGATGAGGCCCCACAGATCGAAGGCGAGCGGGTATCCGGCATTGTCCAAGTGTGACGAACCAGCCCCGAGTAGGTAGCCGACGCGCTGCGCCTTCAGCTGCTCCACAACCTTGGCCTCAAGTGCGCTCGTGAAGTCGGGGTCGGTCGTCATTTGCCTGTGCGCCTAACGGGGTCGGCGCTCAGCAGTCCGGCCGCGTTCAGTTGCGTCGCGCGTTCGCAACCGCAACATGCGGCCGGTCTGCTGCAGCGGCCAGTTAGGTAGCAGCTTACAGTGCCTAGCACAATCGCTGACCAACCTGGTGTACTGGCCTTTCGCGGGTTTCATGCGGCCATCGTGACCACGGAGACCATGCGCGCGAGGTCCTGTGCATTTCGACGTGAGCGCTCGCTGCGAGGGCCTGA
>Ga0247727_10002073_pt1 | contig 46427 bp, 41 predicted proteins | sample WisWelCaveWW1625_FD_202498 | JGI IMG/M metagenome (GOLD analysis project Ga0247727, IMG submission 202498) | Biofilm microbial communities from Wishing Well Cave, Virginia, United States - WW16-25 | ecosystem: Environmental > Aquatic > Deep subsurface > Groundwater > Cave microbial mat | place...
TCGGAATCGGGGGACAACCCCCCGGCCAGGCCACTCCTGCCCGCCCCACGAGGCTGAGGACAACCCAGATCCGCTCCCGCGCCCGGGGTCGGCCTGGGCCGTCATGCGCTTCGACCGACTATGCGCGGGATGGGAGGAGGAGCCTCTAACGCACGCGCGGGCTCCGCGTGGATCCTGTCGCCGGAAAGCGGACCGTCGGATTCGTGCCGGCGGGTTGGATCTGGACGGAGAGGATCCGCGTGGAAGCCATGGGTCGCAGACCCGTGGGCCCGTCGAGCACGAGCCATTGCGCGTCGAACTGGCTGCCCACGAGCGTCGGATCGTTCGGGATCTCGAGCTCTACTGTAGCGACGCCGGCCCCGGGGCGGACCTCGCTCGCGACGGAGAGGATCCAGGTCTGCGGAACGAGCCCAAGGGCGCAATCCCGGGTCGAGCTGCGTATACGCTCGGTCGCGACCGTGCCAGGTATTCCCAGCACGAGCAGGGCGCGTTCGAACGGTTTCACGCGCGAGAGGTGGATCGGGAAGGCGTCTCCGATCTCCGCCACGCCGCTCGCGCCGATGCGCGGCGCTTCCTTGCCCTTCGGCGCGCACGGCTTGCCAAACACGCTCACTCCCTTCGGCGCGCCCGAGTAGAGCACCCAGTAGGGAATGGGATAGGGGTACGTCATGAAGTCGGGGAAGTCGTCCCCGTTCCAGTCCAGACCCCCTCCCACGAACGGAGGCGAGATGCTGCCGTCGAGCGCATAGAGGATCTCTCGCGTGGCGCCGTCGACGGTCCAGATCAGGTCCTTCCCCGAAGGCCCGACCTGTCGGGCGAACACGAGCAGGTCCCCCGTACCATTCCCGTCGACGTCCCCGGCCTCATCGAGATTGTCTCCCAATTGAGTATAGTTGGCCGGGGCGTCCAATTGAGCGAAGAGTTCTCCGGTTCGTCCGTTGTAGAAGGACAGCCGGCCTTTGGAAAGACCAGAAGGGCTCTGGACCAGGAGACTAGGGGCCGCCACGACGAGATCCCCGATCCCGTCTCCGGTCAGGTCGCCGGACCCGGCAACCTTCGCGCCGAAGAGATCATAGGGCGATTCGCCCACGAGCTCGTAGAGCAGCGCTCCCTTCGCGCCCGAGAAGGCGTAGACGCGGCCCACCTTGAAGATCTGGGATCCGCCAGGAGCCCCCACGGCAAAGTCGGTGATCCCGTCGCCATCGACGTCACCCAAGGTCGTGGCCCACAGGCCGAAGGAGTAGGCATTGGGGGGAGGCTGGATTCCGTACAGGAGTTCGAAGCTCCCGCCCTGGTACAAGAGCTGGCCGGCCACCAGGAACTCGGCGAGGTCGTCGCCGGTCATATCCCCGAGCGGCAGGATCCGCACGCTCTGGGCCGGGCTCTCGAAGAGCAGCGTGCCGTTTCTTCCGTCGAAGACGAGGGTACCCCTCAAGCTGCCCGCGGCGAAGTCGGGAAAACCGTCGCCGCTCACGTCTCCGAGCGTCGTGACGTTGGCGCCGAGGTAGGAGTTCTGCGTGCCTTGGTACGTGTAGAGCACCTGGTTCGCCAGGCTGCCGATGGCATAAACGCGGCCGTAGTTCTGCTGGCCGAAGGTGTAGTTCCCGATCACGAGCTCGGGGAACGCGTCCCCGTCCAGATCGGGCAACGAGTCGACGTAGTTGATTCCGGCGATGCTCCACCGCCTGAGTTCGGTCTGGGCTTGGACGTTTTCAGCGACGAGGAGGAGTCCGAGTAGGACGCCGATCCTGGGATACCTGTCACAGGTTCTTGCAAGCATGGAGTGTTCCTCAGAAGGTCACTTTCACGAACTCGCCTTTCACGCTTGGAACGAGTGTGTTGCCCGACTGACGCAGTTCGACCACGAAGAGCAGATAGTAGCCCTCCGGAGCCATGGCAGGGTCCGGCGGGGCGAGGATCTCCACGTTGCCTCCGCCGGTGCAGCTCACTTGACGAGCCATGAGCTCCACGTAACGGCCGTTGGAGTCGAAGTGATGGGCCTAGAGCTGGGCGGAAGGACAGGTTCCATGAGCGGGTGTCTTCGCTCGACGTGGCGGGCTCCCTGGCTGCTCCTCGTCGCCGGCGCTCTCGGTTGCGGTTCGCATTCCGGGTCGAAGCCGCCGGCCCCGCAGGAGAGCTCGAAGGTCCGCATCACGACCCCGACGACCGATCCCGGGATCCGGGTCTACACCGACTTCATCGACCTCGGCGGCTGGGCCTCGATCGACGCCTGGAGCTATTCCTACGAGGTCGAGCCCAACGTGCGCTGGATCAACGTCACGAGCGGGGCGATGGGCGAGGCCTCGGAGCACGTGGACTGGGAATGGTTCCTGTTCACGCCTTACCCGACGAATCACGTCTGGTCGGCCCACGTGCCGCTCGTGTATGGAGGGAACGAGACCCGCGTGGAGGCCTACTACTCGACCTCCGGGACCGTGATCGGCAGCGATTCGATCCAGGTCGGTTGGTTCTGAGCGCTCGAGGCGGGGAGAGCGCTCAGGGCGCTTTCACGACTCGACTAGCGCCCGGGAGCACGCGCCATCACGAACCACACGCGAGCGCGTGATCGGTGCGCCGGCGAGCGCATGCTATCGAGGAAGGCGTCGCGGAAAGACGACGCCGCCTCGGGCCCGAAGCGCTCGACGAAGCGCGGCAGCATCAGGTCGAGACGAGCACGCCACGCGTCGAGGACGTCGGCGTCGGCCGGCCCGGTGAACGAGAGCTCGCGATCGGGGAACTCCTCGTCCTCCTCGATCCGCCAGCCGCGGGCGAGGAGCCCCTCTCGTACCGTCGCGCGCGAGCGGAAGGCATAGATGCCCTCCTGCAGCGATCGGGCATAGTAGGCCTCGGCGAGCGCGCGGTGCCGCTCCGCGAGGGGTTCCTGTCCGAACAGGTCGTCGACCTCGGTGATCGCGAGCCACCCGCCGGGACGGAGCCAGCGCTCCGCGCGGGCGAGGAGCCCCTCGACCCGAGGGAAGTGGGCCACCGTGAAGGCGAGCCAGATCCCGTGCGCGCGCAGCCCGTCGAGCGCCGCCGACGTGATGTCCTCGCACAAGAAGCGCGCCCGCGGGATCGACCGCGCCCGCGCCGCATCGACGAGCGCTTCGTTGCGCTCCACGCCCACGACGTCTGCGCCGAGTCGCGCGAGATCCGCCGCCTGGTCGCCGACCCCGCACCCCAGATCGAGGACGGTCTGGCCGGACAGGTCCCCGAGCAGCGCATGGATGCGCGCCCACGGACGCCACGGGTATTGCTGGCGGTAGAGGTCGACGAGAGACACGGGCGATGCCGCGCAGTTGCACGAGCGTACGCTCTTTCCCCGCACGCGCGCGCCGGACGCGGCTTCCTGGCGCAGCCTCTCGGCGCGTGACAGACTGGGCGCATGAATCCCTCGTGTCTCGCGCGCGCCTTCGTCGTCGCACTGGCGACCTTCGCGGCCGCTTCACGCGCCTCGGGAGAGCTCAACGGCTTTCGCGTGAAGCAGGAGACGGCGGCCAGGAAGGAACTCGCGCGCGGCCGGCTCGCGCGCGCGGTGCCCCAAGGCGCAGAGGACGCCCAGGGACTCCTCTTCCCGGCTCCAGCGGGCTGGCGCCACGAGCGCCTCGAGTTCCCGCTCGAGTTCGCCCACGAGCTCGAGTTCCGCGGCTACGAGGACCTCGCCTTCGCGCCCGGGATGTTCGCGCCGGACTCGGACTCCTACTTCTCCTATGCGCTCGCCCTGCGCCTCGAGGGCGACGTCCCGGTCGACGAAGCGTGGCTCGCGCGCTTCCTCGAGACCTACTACCGCGGCCTGTGCCGCGCGGTCGCGGCGGAACGCGGCATCGAGCTCGACACGCAGGCGATCCGCGCACGCGCGCGCCGCGCGGGAGGCCTCTTCCGGGCCACGGTCGCGATGTTCGATCCGTTCACGACGGGGGAAGCGCTCGACCTCGAGCTCGAGCTCTCCTGGCACGCGGCTCCGCGCGCGACCGAGCTCTTGGGCCTCGCCTCGCCGCTTGCGCGTGACGCGCCGATCTGGGACGAGCTCCGCGCCATCGCCGAGGCCTGGCGCGCGGTCCGCCCGGCTCCGGTCTTCCTCAATCACGTGTACGCGGTCGTCGACCGGGAGACCTACGACGCGCTGCGCGGCTCGAGCTTCCTGCGCGAGACCTTCGCGGTCAGCGAGGAGCGCGAGACCGTGCGCGCCGACCTCACCTACTCGGGCCTCTACTTCTACGGACAGCGCACCTACTTCGAGTTCCTGCCGCCCACCGCGGCAGCGGGGCTCGCCGAGGGGAACACCGGCCTCGCCCTCGGCGTCGAGAGCGAGGACGGGCTCGACGACCTCGCGCGTCGACTCGAAGAGCACGGGGTGAAGACCCGGCTCGGCCCGATCTCGCGACAGCTCGGCGACGAGCAGGTCCCCTGGTTCCGCATCCTCGGCGTCGAGATGCCTCCCTCGCGCCTGAACGTGTTCGCCCTGGAGTACGATCGGCGCTTCCTCGCGAAATGGCAGCCCGACCTGCCCCCCCTCGAAAGCGCCGGGAAGGGCAGCGAGCGCGCCGCGGTCCTCGAGCGCTATGCCGCGGCGCTCGAGCGCTCGCCGCTCCGGGCGAGCGCGCCCTTCGCGGACGTGACCGAGGTCGAGCTCGCCCTCGACGAAGCCCAGCGCGAGCGGCTGCTCGCCGCATGCGCGGCCGCGGGCCACGAGATCGAAGTGGGCGCCGACGCGTGGACCTGCCACGGCCCGCAGTTCCGGCTCGTGCTGCGCCGCTCGGCCGATCCCGGCGGCGTGACCGGCTTCGTGGCGTCGCTGAGCCGACCGATCGAGCACGAGCCGCTCGAGCTCGGCCGGATCCGCTTGAGCTTCCAGGGCGCCGCCGCGACCCTCGTCCTCCGGCGCTGAGCGCGCCGCTGTGCCAAGAAACCGCGCGACGCGCGCCCTTCAACAGCAGTGGACCGCGATGCGCACGGGCCGCGCCGCGTCCTTCTCGTGCACGTATACGGTGACTCTCGTGCGCTCGCAGCAGGCACGGCGCACGACCTCCTCGAGGGCCCGTTCGCAGGACTCGTAGACCCAGCGGCGCTCGCAGTCCTCGAGCACGAAGCCCTCGAAGTCGCCGAAGCAGTCGTAAACGAGCTCGCGGCTCTTGCCCGTGCGCGCGCGGCGCCCGTGCGGCGGAACCGGATGACCGCCATGCCCGTCGTCCCCGCCCTCGCCGGGCCGCTCCCCTGGCACGCATCCGCCCGTCGGGGACGGACCGATCGCGTCGGGATCGCCGCCCACGGCGCGGATGCGGTCGCCGAGCTGGCCGACGTAGCGCTCGAAGATCGAGTACGCCCTCCCGACCCGCGCGGAGTTCGAGCTCGCCGCCCTGGGCGGGATGAAGTGGCCCTTCGTGTACGGCACGCGCTTCCGCGCCAAGTGGTCGCGCTGCTGCTACGGGCAGCCGAGCGCGCGGCCCGGCCCGGGGTTCCCGGTCGACGAGTCCCTCTTCGGGGCCTTCGACCTCACGGGCAGCGCCTTCGAGTGGCTCGCCGGCCTCTACGACGAGCACCGTGACCTGCGCCACCTCGTCGGGGGCGCCTGGGGACAGGCGGGTCCCGAGACCCTCAAGGTCACGGGCGGCATCGGCGTCGATGGAGACGTCTGCACCGGGGAGACGGGACTGAGGTTGGTGGCTCGTCCGGCCGATGGAGGGAAGCGATGAGGGAGCTCCCCGCGCGCGGACCGGCCGATCTCGCGAGCTGGCTGGCCGCGGAACGCGAGGACCTCGTGCGTCTCGCCGGACGTCGCGCGGGGGGCGCGCTCCTGCGCCTGGAGTCCGCCGAGGACCTGGCGCAGGGGATCCTCACCCACGTCCTCGCGCGGGAAGACCAGGCGCCGGCCGAGCCCGCCGCACGCCGCCAGTGGCTCGCGCGCGTGGCGGAGAACTTCCTGCACGACCGCCGCGACCACTGGGCGGCGCTCAAGCGCTCGGGCTCGGGCATCCTGCGCGCCGGCATCGCCGAGGACGCGACGTCCGAGCTCTCGGACCTCGGGCGCCTCGCGGCCTCGGTCACCGGTCCCTCGACCTTCTCGATGCGCCGCGAGCAGCTCGAGATCGCGGCTTGCGCGATCGATCTCCTGCTCCCGCGCGACCGCTCGTTCGTGCAAGGGATGTCCGAGGAGCTCCCGATCGAGGAGCAAGCACGCATGCTCGGACTCTCCTACGACGCCGTCGTCCAGGGCCGCCGCCGCGCCCTGGAACGCCTGCGGCGCTCCTTCCGCCTGGTGCTGGGCGAGCGCGGCGGGGTCTGACCGGAATCCCCGCTTTTCGCGTCGTCGCTGCCGGGGCCTTCCGTCGGAGGGAGTATCGCGCCGCGTCGATTCCCGACCGGCCCGCCTATCCACCCGAAGGCCACCCGAAGGCCACCCGAAGGCAGCTCCATGATTCCCTCGTTCCTGGCCCGTCGTCTCGTCCTCGCCGCCGGCGGGGCGCTCCTGCTCGCGCTCGCCCCGAGGCTCTCCGCGCAGTGCTACGTCCAGAGCACGTTCGACACCGACACCGAGGGCTGGACCCACATCGGCGCGTCGATCTTCCAACAGAACGCGAGCGGCGGGAATCCCGGAGGCTTCCTCTACATCGACAACTCGGAAGGCCCTGTTACCTACATCTTCGCCCCGGCCAAGTTCCGCGGCGATCTGCGCGCCTTCGACGGCGGCACGGTCTCCTTCGACGGCAACATGCTCGGGATCGGCGGCATCCCCTGGACGAGCGCCGGCCAAGACTACGGACACCTGCGCATCAGCAACGGGGGGACGAGCGCGACGGCCGATCTCCTGCCCGCACCGGGTCAACCGCTGCAGAACACCTGGTCCACGTACTCGCTGCCCTTCACCGCCGCAGTCTTCGGCGTCTCGCAGGCGACCTGGACGAACATCCTCTCGAACGTCACGGAGGTCCGGCTCTCGGTCGAGGCCATGTTCGGGGGGGAGATCCAGGGCATCGACAACGTCAAACTGGTGGCGTCGAAGCCGCCCTCGAGCACCGTCTGCAACGGTACGGGCGTGAATCCGCTGAACTTGACCAACACCTCGGCGACCGCTCCCGCCCCCGTTCCGTCGACCAACGCGCCCGTGCTCGGGAAGAACTGGCTGGTCGAGCTCGATTGCGGGCCTGCCGGGACGATCGGCGGCCTCGCCATCTTCCGCATCGGCTTCACGGCGAAGCCCGCACCGATCTCGTCGAAGTGGGGCGAGATCCTCGTGCCGATCACCGCCGGAACGGGCCAGAACTTCGTCGTCGCGGTTCCCGGCAATCGCAGGCCGGTGCTCGGACCCATCCTCCTGCCCAACGATCCCGCCCTGCTCTGCGTCGCTTACGCGGTCCAGGGGTTCTGCCCGGCGAGCCCTGTCGGGTACCTGGGCAACGCGCTGGCCGAGATGGTGGGAAACTGACGGGCGCACCTTCCGTCGCCGCACCATCGGCGGAAGCACCGCCAGTCGATGTCGAGCTCGCGAGCGCATCCTCGATGTGGAGGCGCAAGCCCCAACCCGGCTCCGAACAAGAGCTTGGATCGAATGCGGAACGTGGTGCTTGGACGCGCTCGATCGCTGGGATAGGCTCCCGCTTTCGGGGGCAGGACACGGGATCGGAATCCTTTGGCTGCAAAGGAGTTAGGCTCGCAGCCTGGGTCCGACACCGGGCCCCGACCGCAGGCAACCAGGAGATCCATCCCCGTGGCGACGACGAAACTGAGCGAAGGCATGGCGCGATCCACGTCCACCTCTTCTCCCCTGCGCCGGAGCGACGACGCCGGCGGGGCGATCGAGCAGCTCGAGGGGCTCGATCCCCCGGCGAGACTCGGCGATCCCGATCTCTCCGCGAACGCGCTCGCGGTGCTCGAACGGCGCTACCTCAAGAAGGACGCCGAGAGCGGGGCCGTGATCGAGACGCCGGCTCGATGTTTCTGGCGCGTGGCGGCGCACATCGCCAAGGCCGAGCTGCGCTTCCCCGGCGGCACGCCGGAATCCGCGCTCGCCGTGGCCGAGGAGTTCTACGGACTGCTCTCACGGCGGCTCTTCATGCCGAACAGCCCGACGCTCATGAACGCCGGGCGCGAGATGGGGATGCTCTCGGCGTGCTTCGTGCTCCCGGTCGAGGACTCGATCGAGGGCATCTTCGACACGATCAAGGCGACGGCGCTGATCCAGAAGGCCGGCGGCGGGACGGGCTTCAGCTTCTCGCGCCTGCGTCCCGCGGGCGACGTGGTTCGCTCGTCGGGCGGAACGACCGAGGGGCCGCTCTCCTTCATCCAGGTCTTCTCGAAGGCCACCGACGCGATCCAGCAGGGCGCCTTCCGGCGCGGGGCCAACATGGGGATCCTGCGCGTCGACCACCCCGACATCCTGCGTTTCATCACGTTCAAGGACGATCTCGGCAAGCTCGAGAACTACAACCTCTCGGTCGCGGTCACGAATCGCTTCCTGGACGAGTTCGAGAGCGATCCGAAGACGATCCACCAGGTCCAGAACCCGCGCACGAAGGCCTGGTCGAAGCTGCCGAAGCTGGACGCGAACGAGCAACCCATCGGCGCGTACTGGACCGTCGGCGAGCTCTGGAACCTGATCACCGAGCACGCCTGGCGCACGGGCGAGCCCGGCGTCGTCTTCATCGATCGCATCAACGAGACGAACCCGATCAAGAACGTCGGCCTGATCGAGGCCACGAATCCCTGCGGGGAGCAGCCGCTCCACCCCTACGACTCGTGCAACCTGGGGTCGATCAACCTGGGCGAGTTCGTGCGCGGCGAGGGAGCCGAGGCGCGTTTCGACTGGGAGGAATACAAGGCCACGATCCACGCTTGCACGCGCTTCCTCGACGACGTGATCGAGATCAACCGCTATCCACTGCCGCAGATCGACCAGATGTCGAAGACCACGCGGCGCATCGGACTCGGAGTCATGGGCTTCGCCGACGCGCTCTACGCCCTGGGGATCCCCTACGACTCCGAGGAGGGCTGCCGGTTCGGCGAGGAGCTGATGCGCATCACGGACGACGAGTCCCACCTGGCCTCGGAAGGGCTGGCGGAAGAGCGCGGCGTCTTCCCGGCCTGGGACGGTTCGGACTGGCAAGCGCGCGGCCGGCGCCTGCGGAACTCCTACACGACCACCGTGGCGCCGACCGGCACGATCTCGATCATCGCCGGGTGCTCGGGCGGGATCGAGCCCATGTTCAGTCTCGCCTTCCTGCGCCAGGTGATGAAGGACGTCAAGGGCAACCCCACCGTCCTGCGCGAGGTCAACCACGTCTTCGAGCGGGCGGCGGAGAGCGGCGGATTCCTGTCGAACGAGCTGATCGAGGACATCTCGGAGAAGGGCACGCTGCAGCATCGCCCCGAGATCCCTGCGGAGGTCAAGCGCGTCTTCGTCACGGCGCACGACATCGAGCCCTACTGGCACATGCGCATGCAGGCCGCCTTCCAGCGCCACTGTGATTCCTCGATCTCCAAGACGATCAACTTCCCGCGCGAAGCGACCGTGGAGGACGTGCGCAAGATCTACGACCTGGCGGTCGAGCTCGGCGTGAAGGGCGTCACGGTCTACCGCGACGGCTGCCGCGACGTGCAGCCCATGGCGCTCAAGGGATCCGTGCGCCGCCGCGAGGAGGGCGCGCCGCGTGCGGAACCGGCGCCCGCGGTCGCCGGATCGCTCCTGCCGGTCAAGCTGCCGGAGATCATGCCCTCGCTGCGCATCCGGCAGATGACCCCCTTCGGGAACATGCACGTCAAGGTCTCGGTCGACCCCCTTCTCGGCGTCGAGCGCGAGGTCTTCGCCCAGCTCGGCAAGGGCGGCGACGTGGCGAACTCCGATCTCGAGGGGATCTGCCGCATGCTCTCGCTCTGGTTGCGGGCGAACGGCAGCCTCGATCTCGCCCTGAAGCAGCTCGAGGGCATCGGCTCGAGCCTCACGGTGCCCACGAAGGACGGGCGGATCATGTCGCTCGCCGACGGGCTCGCGCGCGCCCTGCGCCGCTACCTCGCGGTGAAGGACAGGCACGGGCTCGAGGCGCTCCTGCTCGGGCGCGTACCCGCCGAGGAGCTCGTGAACGGGACGGGAGGCGCCACGAGATCGACCACGACGGAGTCGAAGTCGAGCTCCATGCGCTACAAGCTGAAGTGCCCCAGTTGCACGCAGGTGCTCGCCTTCGAGGAGGGTTGCGTGAAGTGTTACGGCTGCGGCTTCAGCCAGTGCTGAGGACGGCCTTGCGCCGGGGTCGGTTCCGTGCTAGCGTTTTAGCGCGCTAGTACGCTGAGCCGGCCTCCCATGAAGCTCCACCGCCCGCGCTCGGAACGCCAGGAACGGCTGGCCGAACGCTCGCTCTTCGAGGCCATCCTCACCCTGCGCGACGCCGAGGAGTGCCGAAGTTTCTTCCAGGACCTGTGCACCCCCACGGAGCTCCAGGCCATGGCCGACCGGTGGGCGGTCGTGCGCTGTCTCTTCCAGGACGCCCCCTACCGGGAGGTCCAGCGCTCGACGGGCGTGAGCGTCGCCACCGTCACGCGCGTGGCGCGCTGCCTCCGGGACGGCCAGGGCGGGTACGAGCTCGCCCTCCAGCGCTCGAAGGAGCGGAAGCATGGCTGATCCCGCGCGCCTCAAGATCGCGATCCAGAAGAACGGCCGGCTCACGGACGACTCGCTCGGGCTCCTGTCCCAATGCGGACTCAAGTACAGCCGCGGGAAGGACCAGCTGATGGGCTACGGCGAGAACATGCCGCTCGACATCCTGTTCGTGCGCGACGACGACATCCCCGACCTCGTCCAGGAGGACGTGTGCGACCTCGGCGTCGTCGGACGCAACGTGCTCGAGGAGCGGCGTCTCGCCTTCGCGGCGCGCCATCCCACGGCCCTCGAGGAGCTGCGCACGCTGGACTTCGGCCGCTGCCGGCTCTCCATCGCGGCGCCGCAGGAGACGCACTACTCGGACGCCGCGTCGCTCTCCGGGAGACGCATCGCGACCACCTATCCCCACCTGCTCGAGCGCTTCCTGGCCGAGCGCGGCGTCCGAGCGGAGGTCGTGGTGCTCTCGGGCTCGGTCGAGCTCGCGCCGCGCCTGGGCCGAGCCGACTTCATCTGCGACCTCGTCTCCACGGGCTCGACGCTCGCCGCGAACCACCTGCGCGAGGTCGAGGTCGTCCTCGAGAGTCGGGCCATGCTCCTGCGGACGCCGGTGCCCCTCATGCCCGAGAAGGAGACCTGGCTGCGGCGCCTCCTGATGCGCATCGACGGGGTGCAGCAGGTCAAGGAGAGCAAGTACATCATGCTGCACGCCCCGCGCTCGGCGCTGGCGGAGATCAAGCGCCTCCTGCCGGGCTCCGAAGCGCCCACGGTCCTCCCGCTCGACGGGCTCGAGGATCGCGTGGCCGTCCACGCGGTCTGCCGCGAAGACGTCTTCTGGGAGACGCTCGAGCAGCTCAAGAGCGCGGGTGCCTCGTCGGTACTCGTCCTGCCGGTGGAGAAGATCCTCGCCTGAGGAGGGGACGGATGATCCCGATCCTCGCCTGGTCGGAGCTCTCGCAGGCCGAGCGGGGCTTCGCGCTCGCGCGCCCGGGGGAGCCCACGCGGGCGGGCGTGCTCGAGGACGCCCGGCGCATCGTCGAGCGGGTGCGCACCGAGGGAGACGCGGCGCTCCGCGCGCTCACGCTCGAGCTGGACGGAGTCTCGCTCGAGAGCTTCGTCGTCGAACCGAGCGAGTTCGCCGTTGCCGAAGCCGCGCTCGCCCCGGCGAGCCGGCGCGCCCTCGCTCAGGCCGTGGAGACCGTTCGACGCTTCCACCGCGCCCAGTCCCCCTCCGCACTCTCCGTCGAGACCTTCCCGGGCGTGCGCTGCGAGCTCGTCACGCGTCCGATCCCGCGCGTGGGTCTCTACGTCCCGGCGGGGAGCGCGCCGCTGCCCTCGACCGCGATCATGCTCGGCGTCCCCGCCGAGCTCGCCGGCTGCCCGCTGCGCATCCTGTGCACGCCGCCGAGGAAGGACGGCCGAGCCGATCCGGCCGTGCTCGTCGCCTCGCGCCTGTCCGGGATCGAGCGCGTCTTCAAGCTGGGCGGCGCGCAAGCCATCGCGGCGCTCGCCTACGGAACCGACTCCGTGCCGAAGGTCGACAAGATCTTCGGCCCCGGGAACGTCTGGGTCGCCGCGGCGAAGAGCCTGGTCGCCGTCGATCCTCGGGGCGCCGCGATCGACCTCCCGGCTGGCCCCTCCGAGGTCCTCGTGATCGCCGACGGGAGCGCGCGCGCCGAATTCGTGGCCTCCGACCTCCTGGCCCAGGCCGAGCACGGTCCCGACGCCCAGGCCCTGCTCGTCACGCCTGCCCTCGATCTCGCGCGCGCGGTGCAGGGCGAGCTCGAGCGCCAGTCGGCACGACTCGCGCGGCGCGCGATCCTCGCCCGGTCGCTCCAGGCGGCGCGCATCCTCGTCGTGGACGACCTCGCGACGGCCTTCGAGGTGAGCAACGCGTACGCGCCCGAGCACCTCGTGCTCGCGCTCGCCGAGCCGCGGGCCTGGCTGGCGCGCGTCGCGAATGCGGGCGCCATGTTCCTGGGTTCCTTCTCGCCCGTGACCCTGGGCGACTTCTGCAGCGGCACGAACCACGTGCTGCCCACGGCGGGATTCGCCCGGGCCTGGAGCGGTCTCTCGCTCGCCGACTTCACCAAGCGCATCAGCGTGCAGGAGCTCTCGGCGGAGGGCCTGCGCGGCCTCGGTCCGGCCGCGATCACGCTCTCCGAGCTCGAGGGACTCGAGGCCCACGGCCGCGCCGTCTCGCTGCGCCTGCGAGCGCTCGAGGAGGAGGCGCGAGCGTGAGCTCGATCCTCTCGCTCGCACGGGCGGAACTCCTGCGTCTCGAGCCCCATCCGGTGGGCGGCGAGGACCCCGCCCTCGTCCGGCTGCACGCGAACGAATCCCCCTGGCCTCCGCCCGGCGACGGCACGCGTGCCGGCATCCATCGCTACCCGGATCCGCAGCCGCCCGAGCTCGTCCTGGGCCTCGCCGCGCTCTACGGAACGCCGCCCGAGCGCGTGCTCGTGTGCCGCGGGGGCGACGAGGCGATCGACCTCCTGGTGCGCGGCTTCTGCCGCGCCGGCGCGGACGCCGTGTTCGTCCTCCCGCCCACCTTCGGCCAGTACCGGACCGCGGCACGCATCCAGGGAGCCGAGGTCGAGACGCTGGAGCTCGATCGCGCGCGCGGCTTCCAGCCCGACGAACGCGAGCTCTTCGCGCGCCTCGGGCCGTCGGTGAAGCTCCTCTTCCTGTGTTCGCCCAACAATCCGACCGGGAACGTTCTCGCTCCCGCGCTCGTCGAGCGCGCCTGCCGCGAGCTCGCCGGGCGGTCGCTGGTCGTGCTGGACGAGGCCTACGTGGAGTTCTCCGGCGTTCCGAGCCTCGTCCCCTGGACCGAGCGCTTCCCGAACCTGGTCGTGCTGCGCACGCTCTCCAAGGCCCACGCGCTCGCCGGAGCGCGCATCGGCACGCTCGTCGGCGCCCCCGAGCTCGTGGGTCTCCTGCGGCGCGTCCTCCAGCCCTTCGCGCTCTCGGCGCCCGGCGTCGAGGCCGCGCTCGAGGCGCTGGCGCCAGCGCGCCTGGCAGCGACGCGCGAGCGGGTGCGCGGTCTTTGCGGAGAGCGCGAGCGCCTGCGCGGCGAGCTGGCGAGGAGCCCGCTCGTGCGGCGCGTCTTCCCCAGCGCGGCGAACTTCCTGCTGGTCGAATGCGTGGACTCCGCGCGTTTCCTGGCGGCGAGCGCGCACGGGGGGGTCCTGGCGCGCGGGTTTCCAGCCGGTCACGAGCTCCACGATTGCGTGCGCGTCACCGTCGGCGCGCAGGCCGAGAACGACCGGCTCCTGGAGGCGGTGTCGCGCCCATGAAGGACCTCGCCAAGATCCTGTTCCTCGACCGCGACGGCACGCTCGTGGAGGAGCCGCCGGACGAGCAGGTCGACCGCCTGGAGAAGATCCGCTTCCTGCCGGGGGTGATCCCCGCGCTCCTGCGCCTGCGGGACGCGGGCTATCGCTTGGTGATGGTCACGAACCAGAACGGGATCGGCGGCGCGAGCTTCCCCGAGCCCGCCTTCCGAGTCCCGCACGAGTTCATCCTGGAGGTGCTGCGCTCGCAGGGGATCGTCTTCGACGCCGTCTTCGTCTGCCCGCACCGGCCCGAGGAGGGCTGCGCTTGCCGCAAGCCCAGGACCGGGCTCGTCAGCGCCTATCTGGCACGCACGCCGATCGACGCCGCGCGAAGCTTCGTCATCGGCGATCGCGAGACCGACCTCGAGCTCGCCTCGAACCTCGGCCTCGCCGGGCTGCGCGTGCGTCTGGGCGGCTCCTCCGCGGAGACGTGGGAGGCGATCACCGCGCGCCTCCTCGCGGCCTCGCGCGCGGCGACCGTCACGCGCAAGACGCGCGAGACCGAGGTCTGCGCGTCCGTGGACCTCGGGCGCGAATCGCCGGTCGAGATCACGACCGGCCTCGAGTTCCTCGACCACATGCTGGAACAGATCGCGCGGCACGGCGGATTCGCGCTCGCGCTCACCTGTCGCGGCGACCTCGGCGTCGACGAGCACCACACGGTCGAGGATTGCGCCCTCGCGCTCGGCGAGGCGCTGCGCGGGGCGCTGGGCGACAAGCGCGGCGTCGCGCGCTACGGGTTCCTGCTCCCGATGGACGAGGCGCTCGCACAGGTCGCCCTCGACCTCTCGGGCCGTCCTTTCTTCGTCTGGAAGGGGACCTTCGCGCGCGAGCGCGTGGGCGATCTCCCCACCGAGCTCGTGCCGCACTTCTTCCGCTCGCTCGCCGAGTCCCTGGGCGCCGCGCTGCACCTGGAGGTCCACGGCGAGAACACCCATCACATGGTGGAAGCGTGTTTCAAGGGCGTCGGACGGGCGCTGCGCCAGGCGCTGCGCGTCGAGGGAACGGAGTTGCCGAGCTCGAAGGGCACGCTGTGAAGGCGCGGGCGGTCATCGTCGAGAGCGGCGGCGCGAACGTGGCGTCGCTGCGCTTCGCGCTCGAGCGCCTGGGGTGCGAGCCGCGGCTCTCCTCCGATGCAGCCGAGATCCGCGCCGCGACCCACGTGCTCCTGCCGGGCGTCGGCGCCGCGGCCGATGCCATGGCGCGCCTGCGCAGGCGCGGCCTCGACGAGCTCCTCCCGAGCCTCACGCGACCGGTGCTCGGCATCTGCCTCGGCATGCAGCTTCTCTACCAGGCCTCCGAGGAGGGCGATGCGACGTGCCTCGGCATCCTCCCCGGAGTGGCGCGGCGTTTCGCGGACTCGCCCGAGCTGCCGGTGCCTCACATGGGATGGAACGAGCTCGCCTCGACCGGCCCGTCTCCCTTGATGGAGGGCGTCCCCGACGGCTCGTTCGTCTACTTCGTCCACAGCTACGCCCTCTCCCCGGGGCCCGAGACGCGCGCGATCGCGGAGTACGGCGTCCCCTTTTCGGCGCTGGTCGAGCAGGATCTATTCTTCGGGACCCAGTTCCATCCCGAGCGCTCCGGGAAGACGGGCGCGCGCATCCTGAAGAACTTCCTCGAGCTCGGTCCGTGATCCTGATCCCCTCCATCGACCTGCAGGGCGGCCGCTGCGTGCGCCTGCGCCGCGGGCGATTCGACGAGGTCACCGACTACGCGATCGAGCCGGACGAGCTCCTCGCGCGCTACCGCTCGCTCGGGGCGACCTGGATCCACGTGGTGGACCTCGACGGCGCTCGCGACGGCGGACGAGCACAGCAGGCGCTCGTGGCGCGCCTCGCCGCGCACCCCGGCGTGCGCCTCCAGATCGGCGGCGGGATCCGCGACGCGGCGACGATCGCCGGGCTCTGCGCCGGCGGCGTGCAGCGTGCCGTCCTCGGGACGCTCGCGGTCACGGACCCCGCCGCGACGCGCGCCGCGCTCGAGCGGCACGGCCCCGAGCGCATCGCGCTCGCGCTCGACGTCCGCCTCGGCCCCGACGGGACCCCGCGGGTCGCCTCCCACGGATGGGCGCGCGACTCCGCGCGCTCGTTGTGGGAGGTGGTCGAGGGCTACCTCGACCTCGGCCTGCGCCACGTGCTGTGCACGGACGTCGAGCGCGACGGCATGCTCGAGGGCCCGAACCTCGCGCTCTACCGTGCGGCCGCTTTGCGCTATCCCGCGCTCGCCTGGCAGGCGTCGGGCGGGGTGCGCGACGCGGCCGACCTGCGCGCGCTCTCCGAGACGGGCGTCGCCGCGGCCATCTCCGGCCGGGCGCTGCTCGAGGAACGCCTGCGAGCGGAGGAGCTCCAGCCATTCTTGCCAAGCGCCTGATCCCCTGCCTCGACGTGCGCGACGGAGCGGTCGTCAAGGGCGTGCGCTTCCGCGACCACCGCGTCGTGGGCGACATCCTGGAGTGCGCCGGGCGCTACCGCGACGAGGGCGCGGACGAGCTCGTGTTCTACGACATCACCGCCAGCCCGCAGGCGCGCACGGTCGATCGTTCGTGGATCGAGCGCGTCGCACGTCTGCTCGACATCCCCTTCTGCGTCGCCGGGGGCATCCGCGGCGTGGCCGAGGCGGAGGCGGTCCTCGGCGCCGGCGCCGAGAAGGTGTCTGTCAACTCGCCGGCGCTCGAGGATCCAGCGCTCGTCGAGCGCCTGGCCGAGCGCTTCGGGTCGCAGTGCGTGGTCGTCGGCGTCGACAGCCTGCGGGACGAACGCGGCTGGCGCGTGCACCAATACACCGGGGATCCGGCGCGCACTCGCACGACCGCCCGCGACACGCTGGAGTGGATCCTCGAGGTCCAGGACCGCGGCGCGGGCGAGATCGTGCTCAACTGCATGTCGAGCGACGGCACGCGCGACGGCTACGACCTCGAGCAGCTCCTGGCGGCGCGGGCGGTGTGTCGCGTACCCCTGATCGCCTCGGGCGGCGCGGGGACGAGAGAGCACTTCGCGCGCGTCTTCGAGCGCGCGCGCGTCGACGGAGCGCTCGCCGCGAGCGTCTTCCATTCGCGCTCGATCGCCATCCCCGACCTGAAGCGTTTCCTGCGCGAGCGGCGCATCCCCGTGCGACCATGAGACAAGTGCGACCCTGAAGGACCTGCGGCCATGAAGGACCTGGACGTCTCGACACTGGACTGGGAGAAGGTCGCCGGGCTCGTGCCCGCCGTGGTGCAGCACGCACGCACGGGCGCGGTGCTCATGCTCGGCTACATGGACCGCAAGGCCCTCGCGCGCACCCTCGAGTCCCGCCGCGTGGTCTTCTACAGCCGCACGAAGCAGCGCCTGTGGGAGAAGGGCGAGACCTCGGGGAACGTCCTCGACGTGGTCGAGGTGACCGCGGACTGCGATCGCGACGCGCTGCTCGTGCGCGCGGACCCGCGCGGCCCGGTATGTCACCTCGGGACCGAGACGTGCTTCGCCGCCGCGACGCCGCCCGCCCTCGCGTCGCTCGCTTTCCTAGCCCGGCTCGAGGGCGTGATCGAGGAGCGCCTGGCGCAGAAGCCCGAGGGGAGCTACACGGCCCGACTCGCCAGCGAAGGGACCGTGCGCGTGGCACAGAAGTTCGGCGAGGAAGCCCTCGAGCTCGTGCTCGCCGGAGCGGGAGAGGACGACAGCCGTGTCGTCTCCGAGGCAGCGGACGCGCTGTTCCACCTGCTGCTCCTGCTGCGCCAGCGCGGGCTCGCGCTCGATAGGGTCGTGGCGGAGCTCGAAGCGCGGCACCGAGCGGGATAAGAGCGCGCTTGGAATCCCCCGTGCCTTCGGGTGCCCTGCACTCACATGACGCGGCAAATCAAGTCGAGGATATCCGTGACGAGCGTCTTCTGTTTGCGACTCCTCGATGCCTCGTGAAGGGCCGTGAGCTCCTTGCGGAAGATTTCGTGCTTGAGGGATCGGTCCACGTTGAGGGCGGCGTGCAAGTCTGGGAAGCTCTGTGGTAGGCGCGACTCCAGGCCAACGAGCTTCATGGATTTCAGGAAGCAGCGCTCAAGGTCGGGCTTGATGACGAGGAGGTGCCTGTCTCCACGACGCCGAAGTTCTACGCTGTCGGTTGCGTCGACGAGTTCTGTGTTGTCGCGGTCGCGATGGTGCGTGGCCAAGGGGTCCTCATCGACGATGCCGAGTTCGCGGTCACCTCGAACGATCACCGATTTCACTACTTCGCCCTGGCCATAGGCGTGGAAAGGCCGCAGGTCGAGCTGGCCCTGGGTTCGGAGGAAGTGAACCAGGTCTGCGTCGGCGTAGCACTCGAACGCGATGCGCTTCGTCACGGTTCGAGGAGCTCGTCCAAGTTGAAGAAGACGTTCGCCCCGTGCTCGACGATCAGGTTCATGCGGGTCGGTGGCACGAGCCGGGCCGTCGTTCCTCCCTCCTCATCGCGCGAGCATACGAACACGGCCAGGTGCTTGGCCGCAGTCTTCTCCACCAAGCTCCCCAGGAAGTAGGGGTTGTGCGTCGAAAGGAAGTACTGATTCGACTCGTCGGCGGCGATCAGGTCACCGAGCGTCTTCGGGTAGGGCGGGAACGCGAAAACGTCCGGCTCGTCGAACACGAGCGTCGCGTTCTCCGAGGTGCGCAGAATGGTCGCGTAGAAGAAGAGCCGCTTGAGGCTGTCGGACAGGAGGTCCAGGTTGTAGTCGAGGATCTCGTTCTCCCGAACCTCGGACATCCGGAACACCTTGAGGTTCTGGTCGAAGCGGAGCTTCCACCCCAAGCTGGCGACGATGTCCTTGAGATAGTCGTACGCCTTCGCGTTGTGGCGCGCGATGTACGCGAGGTTGGCCCCATGCGGGGGCGTGATGACCTGCGTGCCCTCTGGATAGCCCGTGGCGTACTGCCAGGCCTCGGACCCGGCGTACGAGTAGTAACGCAGCCACGCAAGGCTAGGAATGGGAAGGCTCGCGTTGAACGGGATCTCGACTCCCCTGAGGAACTGACTTTCTATGCTCAGCAGGCGCTGCTGCCCGCTGATGCCCAGCTTGAAGGATAGGTGCGCGCCTCCTCGCATTGGCGGATCGAGAGTGAGCTCGATCCGAATCGGTTCGTCGAAGAACTGGCGGTAGAAGAGAGGATCGAAACCGAGCTCTTCTCTCAGACGCAGCGAAGCGCCGATGGGCCAGTCCCATCCGAACAGCGAGAGGAGGTGCAGGGCCTCGAGGACGTTCGTCTTCCCGGTGTCGGGAGGCCCCACGAACACGTTGACGCGACGGCACTCGAGCGACAACTCACGGATCGACTTGAAGCGTGCGATATCGAGTCGCAGGATCATCGGTAGCTGGTCGGAGGATAGCAGTTCCTCCAGGCTAGCCCAAAGCGTTCTCCTGTTGGCTCAGCGAAGCCGGGAGAGCTCTGGGGAGTCTACGCGATCGGAACTAGACTGCGCGGGCCATGAGCGACCTCTTCTTCGCCCGCGCGCAGATGGCGATGTCGCTCGCCTTCCACATCGTGTTCGCCGTGGTGGGCATGGGGATGCCGGTCCTGATGGTGATCGCGGAGTGGCGGCATCTGCGCTCGGGGGATCCGGTCGATCTCGACCTCTGCAAGCGCTGGGCGAAGGGGACGGCGCTGCTCTTCGCCGTGGGAGCGGCTTCGGGGACGGTGCTCGCGTTCGAGCTCGGGCTGCTCTGGCCGAGGTTCATGGACTTCGCCGGCGGGATCATCGGCCTGCCGTTCGCGCTGGAGGGCTTCGCCTTCTTCGCCGAGGCGATCTTCCTGGGGTTGTACCTGTACGGCTGGAATCGCCTCGCGCCGCGCGTGCACCTCGCCTGCGGCGTGCTCGTCGCGCTCGGCGGGCTCGCCTCGGCGGTCTTCGTACTGACCGCCAACGCGTGGATGAACGCGCCGGCGGGCTTCGAGATGCACGCGGGTCGTGCCGTGGACGTCGATCCCGTGGCGGCGATGCTGAATCCCGCCAGCTTCCTGCAGGCCGTGCACATGGCGCTCGCCGCCTACGTCGCGACGGGCTTCGCCGTGGCCGGCATCCATGCGTACTTCCTCCTGCGCAACCGCGCGAGCGTGTTCCATCGTCACGCGTTGCACGCGGCGCTCGTGCTCGGTGCCGTCTGCATACCGTTCCAGGTCGCGAGCGGGGACCGCATCGCCAAGCTCACCGCGCGCATCCAGCCGGCGAAATTCGCGGCGATGGAAGGGCTCTACCGCACGCAGGCGCGCGCGCCGCTCACGATCGGCGGGATCCCCGACGACGAGGCCATGGAGACGCGCTGGGCGATCCGCGTACCGCTCGTGCTGAGCGTCCTCGCGCACGGCCGAGCGGACGCGCCGGTCACCGGCCTCGAGGACGTTCCGCGCGACGAGTGGCCGCCCACGCGGCTCGTGCACTGGGCCTTCGACCTCATGCTCGCGTGCGGCTCGGCCCTGCTCGCGGTGGCGATCTGGACGGGCGCGGCTTGGCTGCGTCGACGCGCGCTCCCCGATCGTCCCGCGTTCCTGCGCGCGCTCGTCCTGGTCTCGCCGCTCGGCTTCGTCGCCATCGAGGCCGGCTGGGTCGTGACCGAGCTCGGCCGCCAGCCCTGGATCGTGTACGGCGTCATGCGCACCGCGGAGGCCGTCACGCCGATGCGAGGGATCGCCCTCCCGTTCGCCGCCTTCACCACGGTCTACCTGATGCTTGCCGGGATCCTCGTGTTCGTCCTGCGCCGCCAGTTCCTCGAAACGGCGCCGGCGCCGCCCAGGGGCTGACCGTGTCGTACGAGCTGTTCCTTTCGCTGGCGATCCTCGCCTCGCTCGTCCTGTACGCGCTGTCCGGCGGGGCGGATTTCGGCGGCGGCGTGTGGGATCTCTTCGCCTCGGGCCGGCGCGCCCAGGCCCAGCGCGACGCCATCGACCGCGCCATCGGCCCGATCTGGGAGGCGAACCACGTCTGGCTGATCGTCGTGATCGTGCTCGTGTTCACGGGCTTCCCGCCGGCCTTCGGCGCGATCATGACCACTCTGCACGTGCCCATGACGATCGTGCTCCTGGGCATCGTGCTGCGCGCCTCGGCCTTCGTGTTCCGCAAGTACGACGCGCATTCCGACGCCGTGAACCGCCGCTGGAGCAGCCTCTTCGGCATCGCGAGCCTGCTCACGCCCTTCTTCCTGGGCCTGTGCCTGGGAGCGCTCGGCTCGGGCGAGATCCGCGTCGAGAACGGCCGGGTCGAGAGCGGCTTCTTCTCCGGATGGACGCGACCCTTCGCCCTCGGCTGCGGCCTGTTCGCCGAGCTCCTGTTCGCCTTCCTCGCCGCCACCTACATGACGGTGGAGACCGAGCGTGAGCCCGTGCTGTGCGAGATCTTCCGCCGGCGCGCGCTCGGGTCCGGCCTGTCGCTCGTTCCCCTGGCTGCGATCGTGCTCCTCTTCGCCCGCCGCGGCGCGCCGACCCTCTTCGCCGGCTTCACCGATTGGTGGACGCCTTGGCTGCTCGCCGCCACGGTCCTGTGTGCGATGGGGGCCCTCCTCGCGCTGCAGCGCCGCCGCTTCGCTCTCGCCCGGATCGGCGCGGTCGGCCAGGTCGCGCTGATCGTGATCGGCTGGGGTCTGGCGCAGTACCCCTGGCTCGTCGTCCCCGACCTCACCTTCGCGAACACGGCCGCCTCCCCGGCGACGCTGCGGCTGCTCGCGGGGTCGCTCGTCGCCGGTGGAGCGCTGCTCTTCCCCTCGTTCGTCTACCTGTTCCACGTCTTCAAGGGCGCGCAACGCCAGCGGAAGTAGCGCCTCGCGCACCGGCGACGAGAAAGGCTGCCCTATTTCGAGGCTTCCAAGACGGGAGCGGGGAGCGGCCCGCGTTCCTCGCCGTCGACGGAGACTCCGCGCTCGCTCACCTGCACGACCGAACCCTCGCGCACGGCTCCGTATTCGCGCTCGCCGATGAAGAACACGCCGTCGCGTATCCCGAAGGGATGGCCATCGAACGTGGATGCGCTGGTCGAGGCGCCGCTCGCCGACGAGGACGTCAGGGACCGGTACTGCACCGACCCATCCACCTCGATGCGCACTCCCATCGTCTCGAGGGTCACGTTCACCCCTTCGACGTGGGTGAAACCGAAGGTCTCATTGGACTTGGACGATTCGTGCGAGCACGCCGCTCCGAGCGCGAGCAAGGTGATCGGAGCGAGGTGCCTGGACATGGACCAGATCCTACGGTGAATCTACCGCGCGGCCCCCAGCCTGGCCATCCCCAGGCCTGCGCTTCGAGCCCGGCGCTACCCCGAGCGGCGATCGACCCCGGGCTGCGTCGTCACGCGGCCCCTGCCTGGGGTGGAGGAACTCGGGCCCTAACCTCCCGCGGCGACGGAATCGCGCCAACCGGCGAGCAGCTCCTCCTCGCTCGTGCCGAGCAGCGAGAGCGCCTCTTCCTCGCTCACGGCGGCGAGCAGCCGCCACAGCATCTCGCGCCCGTAGCGGTGCTCGACGAACCCGACCAGCGACCCCGAGACGCCGTAGCGGTAGCGCCCCGACCCGGCGTCCTCCAGCCGGGTCGGCGCCGCGCCCGCCGCCAGCGCCTCGCGCGCGGCACCGCGGTGCGAACGCTCGAGCTGACCCGAGACGAGCGTCGCGAGACCTTCGACGAACCAGCCGAGCGGGTCGAGACCCTCGAAGTCCCGACGCGGGTTGTGCTGGCCGTGGTAGACGTGCACGAGCTCGTGGCACAGGAGCTCACGCACGTGCGCCTCGTCGTCCGGATCGTGTTCGGCGGCCTCGGCCCGCCATGCGCGCGGCGAGAGAAGGAGCAGATGGTCGGCGACGCCCGCGGCGACCATCCACGGCGCACTGGCGGGGGTTTTCCAGCGCCCCGAGGAATAGGCATCGAACTGCGCGCGCTCCGGGAAGACGGTGACCCGGTAGGGTTCGAGGAACGGGCGTCCGAAGAAGGCCTCGATCCTCCGCCGGCCCTCGAGCAGGCCCGCTTCCACGACGGGCACCCACTCGGCGTCGACCGGAGAGGCCTGGATCGCGAGCGGCGGCCGCTCCGGTTCCTCGGATCGCGGGGGGGCCGCGGCGCGGCAGGCCGCCGCGGACAGGAGGAAGGAGAAGGCGATGCGATGCAGGGTCATGTGCTTCCCTCCTTGGGGGATTCCCGCGCCGACCTCATTTGCCGGCGCCAGGTCTCGAGCAGGATATCGTCGCCGGGAAGCGCCTGCCCGCGCGCCGCGCGCTCGAGGAACTCGCGCACCGGCTCGAGCTCGCTCCTCCCGCGCAGGAGCGCGAGCTCGATCAAGCGCCCGGCGCGCGCGAAGTCCCCGCGTGCCGCGGCGAGGAGAGCGGCCGCTTCCAGATCCTCGGGCGAACGCGCGTCCGGCCGGAGCGTCGAGGCGACCCCGACGAGCGCCGCGAGATCCGTGTCGTCGCTCCGCGCACGCTCGAAACCGGCGCGCGCCTCGTCGTAGCGCCCCAGGCGCAGGTCGACCACGACGCGTTCCTCGTCGAAGGATTCGAATAGACCGCGCAGCTCGTATCCGGCGACCCCCGTGAAGAGCAGGGCCGAGGCCACGCCGAAGAGGCGCAGCTTGCGGCGCAGCTTGCGGCCGACGGACGGATTCGCCTCGGCCTGCAGCAGGAACCGCACGCGCTGGGCGGTGCTGAAGTAGCGCCAGGAAGAACGCCGGTGCGCGTGGGCGCCGCTCACCCCGACCAGCGCGCGGACCAGCGGACCGCTCTCTCCCAGGAGCTCGAGACTCTCGAGATCGGCCTCGAGCTCGACACGCCGCGAGAGCCAGCCGAAGGAGAGGAACCAGAAGAACAGGCACGCGCCCAGGACGGCGAACTCGACCTCGAAGCTCGGCTGCTCGAAGCTTCCGAGCAGCGCCTCCGCGCCCAGGACGAAGCCCAGGATGTGGCAGCCGAACAGGAGCACGTGGCGCCGGCGCGCGTGGCCGATCTCGTGCGCGAAGACACCCGCGAGCTCGCGCGGCTCGAGCTCTGCGAGAAGGGCGTCGGAGAAGAGCACCAGGCGGTTGCGCGGCAGGAGGCCGACGATCGCCGCGTTCGCCACCTGGTTCCCGGTGCGCCACAGGAGCAGGTCCCGGCAGCGGAAACGCGCCCGCCGCGCCATGTCCTCGAGCACCTTGCGCTCCGGACCCGGCGCGAGCGGCGCGGTGTCCCACGTCAGGCGCAGCAGCTGGGGCAAGAGGAGCACGAACGACGCTACCAGGGCGAGCGAGAAGAGGGCCGAGAGGAGCGAGATCTCCTCGACCCGGACGCGCCAGGATTCTCGCAGCCCGACGAGCGATGCGGCGGCGAGGTAGATCAAGAAGGGCGCGAACGTCGAGGCGAGCAGCCGGAGCTGGAAGATGCGCGCCGCGAGGACGGGCGCGCGCTCGGAGCCGAAGAGGCGCGCGCGCGCGTCGATCGCGATGCACTCCGCCAGGAGGAACGGGGCGAGCCCCGCGAGGAGCCCGATCCCGGGCCAGCCGTCCACGGGAACGGCAACCCCCAGGCGATTCCGCAGGGCGCCGAGCCAACCGAAGAGAACCGCGATGGCCTGGATCGCCACGGGCGCGGCCACGACTCCGCGCTCGAACGCCGCCCCCAGGCGCAGCTTCCGCCGCGCGAAGGCGCGCCGAGCGGCCAGCGACGAGAGGTGGGGCCAGAGGAAGAGGAGCGGCAGCGCCGGAAGGAATCTCGCTCCGCCCATCCAGGCGATCTCGCCCAGGGCGAGCGTCAGGAAGGCCGCGAAGAACTGAAGGACGTATCCCAAGGATGCGGGATCCTACCCTTGTCCGGGGGCCGACAGGCCGTAGGGTACGTGGCGGTTTCGTCCGCGCCCGCCGTTCGTCCATGGAGATCCGGATGCGTTGCCGTTCCCGTCTCGGGCGACTGCCCCTGCTCGCCTCGGTCCTGACCCTCTTGCTCTTGGCCGTGATCGCAGGATGGTGGACGAGCTGCCCTGGCGAAAAGAGCCTGCCCGCGTGGGTGCCGATCGAGCGCGAACGCGCATCGGCCCTCTACTCCGAGGGGGAGTACAGCGCTTCTCACGAGATCCTCGAGCGCATCGCGGAGGAAGCCGCGGCCGAGCCCCAGGACCTGGTCAACCTGGCGGCGGTCAAGCTGCGCCAGAAGCACGACACGCCGGACCAGGAGACGGCCGACGCCGAAGCGGCTCGGAAACTCTGCCTGCGGGCCCTCGAGGGGGACGAGAAGCTCGCTCCGGCGCGCTACGTGCTCGGCATCATCGCCGCCTACGTCGATCACGATCTGGAGCGGGCCCGGGAGGAGTTCACGAAGGCCGTGGCCCTGGCGCCCGACGATCTCGGCGCTCGTTTCCGGCTCGGGGTCGCCTTCGACGATCTCGGAGATGCCGACGCGGCCATCGCCCAGTTCGGGTGGATCGCGGGACGCGGTCTCGAGGCCTCGCCGCCCTATTACGTCTCGGCGGTGTACCGGCTGCAACGCCTCTTGCGCTACCGCGACGGGGCGGGCGACGCGGACCGAGCTCAGCAGTTGATGAAGGAGTACAAGACGCTCACGGATGAGGGCAAGAGCGCCCTGTCCGAGGAGGAGGGCAAGTACGGCCTGATCGGGGTCATGCTCCTTCCCCGCCCGACTCCGCGCCTGGGGCCGGCGCCCGCGATCGCTCCGGACGTCGCCTACGAGTCGATCCTGCCCGGCCTCCTCTCCGAGGCCGGCCCCGTGAGATGGATCGAAGCCGCCGACCTGGACGGAGACGGGTTCGGGGATCTCGCCGTGGCCGGCGAGAACGGGCTCTGGATCGCCCGCTCGCGTCCGGACGGTGCCTTCGAGACGCAACAGGTCTCCCCCGCGCGCTTCGCCCGCGTGCTCGCCCACGACCTCGAGCACAACGCCGACGAATCCGGCGGCGAGTCCGGCGAGAAGCGGGAATTCCGCATGAGCCTGATCGCGCTCTCCGGCGAGGCGGTCAGCCTGTTCTCGCCCGGCCTCGGGAGCGCCTTGGAAGACGAGAGCTCGCGGCTCCCGGAGCTCGGACACGTTCGCGACGCCGTGGCGCTCGACTCCGATCACGAGGGGCACCTCGACCTCCTCCTTGCGACCGACGCGGGGCTGCGGCTCGTGCGCAACGACGGCGTTCCCGTCGACCCGGTGACGCAGGCCCGCACCGGGCCTCTGATCCTCATGGACGCGAGCGCGGGCTTTCCTTCCCCGAACACCGCTTTCGACTGGGTCGTGACGGAGGACTTCGACGCCGATCAGGACGTCGACTTCCTGGCCGGGGGCGCCGGAGCGCCCACGACGCTCTTCTCGAACGCCCGGAAAGGGCGCTTCGAGGCCTGGACGGCCGAGCGCACGGGACTGCCGAGTTCCCTCGGCCGCCGGCCGCTCCTCGCGGATCTCGACCACGACGCGTGGGTCGACGTGCTCGTGCCCGGAAGCCCTCCCGGATGGCAGCGCAGTCGCGGAGACGGCACCTTCGAGGCGGCGCAGCCGCTCCCGGCGCACGAGGCGGCCTGGACCGCGGAGGCGGCGCTCGCCGACCTGGACCTCGACGGCGAGCTCGAGCTCGTCGCGCAGCGGAGCGGCGGTGTGACGGCGCGCCTGGGGGCCCTCGCCGCGAACGGCTCCGTCGACCTCGTCGTGGGCGGGCGCACGCCGGACGGCGCGCCGCCCGTGCTGTTCGATCTCGACCTCGACGGCGACGCTGACTTCGTCGGGGCGGCCGAGCGCGGCGTCGACGTGCGGCGCGCGAAGGTCCCGCCCGGGGCGCGCTCGCTCGTCCTGCTCTTGAAGGGCAAGAAGGACAACGCCGAGGGCATCGGCGCGCTCGTCGAGGTGCGCACGGAGAGCGGTTACGAGCGCCGCTACGTCCGGCGCGCGGGGCTCTCGATCGGGCTTGGGCAGGCGAGCCCCGAAGTCGTGCGCGTGCTCTGGCCGAACGGCGTCGTGCAGGGACTCCCCAAGGTCGAGGCGAAACCGCCCGAGGGATTCGCCCTCCGGCCGCTCGGCGGATCCCCGTCCGCCGGCACGGTGATGCTCGTCGACCTCCCGCAGAAGGAGGGCTTGGCGGGCTCCTGCCCGTTCCTCTACGCGTGGAACGGGAGCGAGTACACGTTCGTCAGCGACGTCCTGGGCACGACCCCGCTCGGGCTCCCGATGATGGACGGCATGTACGTGCCGCCCGATCACGACGAGCTCGTGCGCGTCGTCTCGTCCCAGCTCGAACCCGTGGAGGGCGAGTTCCGCTTCCAGGTCACCGAGGAGCTGCGCGAGACCACCTATCTCGACCGCGCCGAGCTCTGGGTGGTCGACCACCCCGCCGACGTCGAGATCCACCCGGAGGAACGCTTCTCCTTTCCGCCCTTCCCGCCGCAGACCGTGCACGCGGTCCACGAAGCGCAGCCGATCGCGCGCGCCGTCGACCAGGAAGGCCGGGACTGGACCGAGGCGCTGGCGCGGGTCGACGGGGTCCACGCCGTCCCGTTCGAGCCGCTCGATTCGCGCTACCTCGGGCTCGCCACGCGGCATTCCCTGGAGATCACCCTTCCAGACCGCGCGCGCACGGCTCCCCGCGTGCGGCTGCTCATGACCGGCTGGCTCGAGTGGACCGACGCGAGCGTCAACGTCTCCGCGCACCGCACCGGGACGCTCGCCTTCGTGCCGCCGATGATCTCGGTCCCCGACGGGAATGGCGCTTGGCGCGGGACCGGCCCGCCGGTGGGTTTCCCCGCGGGCAAGACGAAGACCATGGTGATCGACGTGGCGCCGCTCTTGAATCGCGACGACCCGCGGCTCCTCGTCTCCTCCACGATCCGTCTCTACTGGGACGAGATCCGGGTCGCGCTCGACGACGGCGACGAGCCGATCGCGATCACGCGCATCGAGCCGAAGGAGGCCGAGCTCTGGCAGCGCGGCTTCTCGGCCCCGCTCGCCGACGAGCGTCCGGACCAGCCGGAGCGCTTCGACTGGGAGCGCCTGGAGCCCTTCGCGCGCTGGAACCAGCACGCGGGGATGCTCACGCGTCTGGGCGACGTGCGCCCCTTGCTCGGGGAGATCGACGACGAATTCGTGATCCTCTCCTCGGGAGACGCGATCGACCTGCGCTTCGACGCCTCGGGCGTCGCGCCGCTCGACCCGGGCCGCGCGCGGACCTATCTCCTCCTCCTCGACGGCTGGGCCAAGGACGCGGATCCGAACACTCAGTTCTCGCAGACGGTCGAGCCGCTCCCCTTCCACGGCATGAGCGGCTATCCGTACGGACCCGAGGAGCACTATCCCGCCGACGCCGACCACGCGCGCTACCTGCGCGAGTGGAACACGCGGCCGGGGGCGCGCTTGATCGAGGACCTCTCCGACCTCACGGGAACACGGGCTCCCCGGTGATCCGCGCGCGGCGTGGCCGCGGGTGTCAGCGAGCGAAACGCACGTCGTTGGTCTCGGGGCGTGTCCCGGAGGCTTCTCCGGCCAGCGCGAGGACGACGGCTCTCTTCTTCACTTGCCTGCCGAAGCCGGCACCGCCCGCCCGTCTCCCTTGCACCAGCGGTCGAGCCAGGCGATCACGTTCTCGTGCCAGAAGCGGCTGTTCTGGGGCTTCAGCACCCAGTGGTTCTCGTCGGGGAAGTGGATGAACTTCGAGGGGATGCCCTTGCGCTGCAGCGCCGTGAACGTGGACATCCCTTGCGTGTCGACCACCCGGAAGTCGTTCCCGCCGTGGATGACGAGCATCGGCGTCTTCCAGTTCTTCACGTACTCCATCGGGTTGTGCTCGGCGTAGCCCTCGGGGTTCTCCCAGGGCAACCCCCCGTGATCCCACTCGGGGAACCAGAGCTCCTCGGTGTCGAAGTAGGCCATGCGCTCGTCGAGGTTCCCGTCGTGGTTGACGAAGCAGCGGAAGCGGTCGGTGTGGCCGGCGATCCAGTTGATCATGTAGCCGCCGTAGGAAGCCCCGAGAGCTCCGACGCGCGAGCCGTCGAGGAACGGGTACTTCTGGAGCGCGAAGTCGAGGCCCTTCATCAGGTCCTCGAAGGGTTTGCCGCCCCAGTCCTCGCGGATCGAGTCGCAGAAGGCCTGGCCGTAGCCGGTCGAGCCGTGGAAGTCGATCATGATCGCCGCGTAGCCGGCGCCGGCATGAGCCTGCGGGTTCCAGCGATAGTGGAAGTGATCGCCGAAGGAGCCCTGCGGCCCGCCGTGGATCAGGAAGGCGACCGGGTACTTCTTCGCGGGATCGAGGTCGACCGGCTTCACGAGATAGCCGTGGACCGTGTCGCCGTTCGCGCCGGGGAAGCTGAACTGCTCGTAGTCCCCCATGCGGACCGCGGCCAGGTTCTTGGCATTCAAGTGCGTGACCTGGCGCACCTCCGAGCGAAGGACGGCCTTGAGCTCGACCGGTGAGTGCAGGGTGTCGTGCAGGAAGACGAGCCCGCGTGGGCTGTAGCGGGGGCTCGCGCAAGTTCCCTTCTCGACGAGGACGTGCGTGTTGCCCTGGGCGTCGAGCGAGTAGAGCGAGTGGTTCCCGACGTTGTCCGCCGTGGCGTAGATCCAGGACTCGGGACCAAAGGAGAACTCCCCGAAGGACCGGTCGAGGCTCGCCCCCCATACGCTCGTCTTCCCGCTCGCGCGGTCGATCCCCGTGATCCGCTGCCGATCCGCCTCGTAGCCGGGCCGGCTCATGGCGAGCCAGGCGAGGTAGCGCCCATCAGGGGAATAGAGCGGATGGTTGTCCTGGGCCAGGTTCGAGGCCGTCAGACGCCGCGGCGGCCCCGAGCCGTCGGCGGGGATCGTCCACACGTCGAGGTTCGTCGTCCAGGCGTTCTCGCGTCCGTCGTTCTTGGCCGTGAAGGCGATCTCCTTGCCGTCGGGAGCGATCGAGATCTCCTCCGCGCCTCCGAAGGGCCTGGGCGGCGAGTCCATGTCCGCGCCTTGCATGAGGTCGATCGGATCGCCGCCGGCGAGGTTCCACACGAACACGTGGCTGCGCTTGCCGTCCTCCCAGCTGTCCCAGTGGCGGAAGAGGAGGTTCTCGTAGACGCGCGCCTGGACCTTGCTGGCGGCGCGCGCCTCGTCGCGCTCCGCGGTCTCGGCGAGCGTCTTCGCGTCGGGGTAGACCTCCATCGTGAAGCACAGCCGCGACCCATCCGGGAAGACCTGCAGGTTGTCCACGTCGAGCGGCAGGCTCGTGACCTGCGTCGGCTCGCCCCCCGAGAGCTCGAGCCGCCACACCTGGCTCGAGCCCGAGCGCGTCGAGAGGAAGTAGAGCGCCTTCCCGTCCGGCGAGAAGCGCTGGTGCCAGTCGTTCGCCTCGTGCGTCGTGAGCCTCTTCGCCGCTCCGCCCTCCAGGTCGGCGATCCACACGTCCATGCGGCCCCGGTTCGCCGCCTCGTCCGTGACGCGCACCGTGAAGGCGACCAGGTTCCCGTCGGGCGACACGACCGGATCGGAGATGCGGTCCATGGCGAGCATGTCCCCCACGCCGAAGGGATGGGTCCCGTCCTCGACGAGGCCGGGGGCCGAGAGACACGAGCCGAGCAAGGCGACGATGGAGAGCATCCCATTCCTCCTGGACATGACGGTTTCCCCTCAGCGGGCGAGCTTGGCGGCCATGGCTTCGCTGCCGTAGGCGCGCATGATGCGTTCGCAGTCGGCGCGAACACGCGGATCCGAGCGCGCGTTGTGGAGCTCGACCAGCGCCGCGGCGACACGCGCCTGGTGCTCGACCGGCACGCCGTGCCCCAGGCCCCAGAGCGCGCGGCCGGAGTTGTTGTGGTCTGGATCCCGCAGGACCTCGATCAGCGCCTCCACCACCTGCGCGTTCTTCTCCTGGAGCGTGGAGAGGCCGAAGTAGATCGCCTCGTGGCGCTCGCGCGGGTCGCGCGAGAGCTCGACGAGCCGCGCGGCCATGCGCTCGGTGACTTTCGCGCCCCACAGGTTTCTCAGCGTACTGCGGCGCGTCCCGGCGTCGGCGGAGGCGAGGAGCTCGAGCACGATCTCCTCCGAGCGGCCCTCGATGCGGCGATCGCCGAAGAGCAGGAGCAGGTGCGCTATGCACCCGTCGAGCTCGCGCGTCCGCTGCTCCCAGGCGGCGTGCACCAGGGCGAGGTCGCCCGGCTCACGGGCGGTGCTGTGGAGCGCGGAGAGCGCCGAGATCCGCTTTCCGGGGCTCGCCGAGCGGGCGAACGGCAGCACGAGCGACCGGAAGGCAGCCTTGTCAAACTCGACGTCGCCGAGCTCCGCGAGTGCGATCAGCGCCGCCCACTCCTGCGCGTCGTCGCCGCTCGTGAGCGCGTCGGTGAGGCCCTTCAGGGCCCGCGCCCGGCGCGCCTCGGCGCCCTCGCCGAACGCGCGGAGATCCTCGACGAAGACGCGAGAGAGAGCGCGGGACGCGCCGCGTCCGCGCTCTTCGTCCCCGGGCAACGCGGCTTCTCCGGAGGCCGGCTTCTCGGTCCGCTGGGAGAGCCTCTGGCGCGCGCTGAGTCCCTGCAGCTCCTCGCCCACGCCCTGGACGGCCGCGAAGACCCGCATCAGCTCGGCCTCGTCGACCACGACGCCCTGCTCGGCCTCGGCGCGCCAGGCGCGGAGCGCCGCGCGCGCGCGCTCGAGGGCTTCCACGGCCAGGGTGGCCGAGGCCTTCGGAGGCGTCTCGACCGGAGTCCGGTTCGGGGTCCCGTCCTGCGGGGAGAGCAGGAGAACGAGCATCCACGCAGCGGTCGTCATGGCGGGCTTCTCCGGGTCGCGGTCCACCGGGTCATGGGATCTTGAGCGAACGTCGCGGAGGGCAGACGTGGGCCCGAGCTCATGCGCTCCCGCCGCGACGCGCGCGTCCCCCTCGGGGCGAAGTCGGTTCGGATTCCTTGTCGACGAACTCGAGCGGCTCGGGCTCGTCGACCGGGCCCTCGAGCCGCGCCTCGCCGCCGGACCAGCGCACGACGAGCGTCCCGCCGCGCGTCCACACCGCGACCGGCGAGGAAACCTTCCCGAGCGCCATCGCCGCCACGGCCGCGGCCGTCGCTCCGGTTCCGCAGGACAGCGTCTCGCCGACCCCACGCTCCCATACTCGAACCGAGACGCCCCGGTTCATCACCTTCGCGAACTCGACGTTCGTGCGACGCGGGAAGCGCGGGTGGCACTCGAGGAGCGGGCCCAGCGTCGCGACCGGCGCGGTGTCCGGATCGTCTACGAACACGACGCAATGGGGGTTCCCGAGCTCGATCAGGCTGGCGCGAACCTTCTCGCCCTTCGCGACGAGGGTTTCTTCCAGGGCTTCGATGCGCGGCACCCCGAGCGTGGCGCGCGCCGCCGTGATGCGCTCGCCGGTGCGCAGGACCTCGACCGTTCGCGGGCCCGCGTCGGTCTCGACCACGAGGTCGGGACCGCGCGCATGTCCGCGATCGACGGCGATCTTGGCGATCGCACGCAAGCCGTTGCCGCAGGCTTCCGGGCGCGAACCGTCGGCGTTGTAGAGCACCATGCGGACGGCGCCTCCGGCGGGCGCCTCGCCGCGCGAGAGCGGCGGCAGGAGCAGCAAGAGCCCGTCGACGCCGTGCTGCGCCACCACGCGCCGGGCGACCTCGCCTGGATTCGCGGGGGGCTCGTGCCGGAATCCGTCGAAGAGCGCGAAGCGATTGCCCGCCGCCGCGACGCGCACGAGCTCAAGCATCTCGCAACCTCTCCGTGTTCTTGAAGTGGATCTTGGCGACCTTCTGGATGGATTGGAAGCCGTGGATCTGGATGAACTTGCGCGCGGCATCGTCGACCTGGATCCCGGCGCCCTTGGGCAGATCGACGGCATGCTCCTCGGAAAGGGCCTTCAGGCGCGCGAGGAAGGCGTTGCGGGCGATCACGCTCGCGGCGGCGACGGCCGGCTCGCGCTCGGCGCGCGGGGTCTGGTGCAACTCGAGGTCGATGCCCGCCAGGCGCCGCGCCACGAGCCGCTCGTCGGCGAAGCGGTCGACGAGGACGACGTCCCCGGGCTTCGCCAGACGCTTGATCGCCCGGGCGTGGAGCTCGGCCAGGATCGGGTTCAGGTTCCCGAAGCGACCGTATTCGGCGTTGTAGGCCGAGGGATCGAGCACCTCGAGCGCGTGCTCGTAACGGCCCTCGAGCGCCGGGGCGAGCCGCCGCACGCGATCGTCGGAGAGCTTCTTCGAATCGATGACGCCCGCGGCGGCGATCTCCGCGCGCTGTTCGGGTCGGGCGCGCACGGCCGCCACGACGAGCGGCCCGAAGTAGTCGCCCTTCCCGGCCTCGTCGCTGCCCACCAGCACCCGCACGCCCACGTCCGGGAGGCCCGCCCGGTCCTCCGGCTCCTCGGTCCGATCGAGGTACTTCTTGGCAAAGGCGCGCGGATCGTTGCCCTGGACCACGAACTTGCCGGAGTCGTAGAGGGTGGCGATGACGCCCTCCCCCCGCGCGCTGAAGCGCGCATAGGGCGTCGAGCGGTATTCGAAGATGCCGGAGCTCATCCGCGAGCGCAGCCGCTCCTGTTCCTCGGCGGTGAGTTTGAGGACGAGGGTGACCTGACCCATGGGGGGATTCTCGCACTCGCCGTGCGGGATCGGAAGCAGCTCCTGTTCGGACCTCGGTTCTGGGGCCGCCGCCCGTCCGCACGCATAACGACTTCGTACGCAGGGCCCGGCGTCTCGGGGCCGCGCGCCGGCCTCAGTAGAATGAAGCCCGTTCTCCCAGCGCTGACGGCCTGTTTCCCCTCGCTCCGGACCCCTGGAGGTTCCCCTTGGCATCGATCCACGACTCGATCCTCGACTCGATCGGCAACACGCCCATGGTGCGCCTGCGTCGCATCGGGCGCTCGACGGGCTGCGAGATCCTGGCCAAGTGCGAGTACTTGAACGCCGGCGGCTCCGTGAAGGACCGCATCGGCAGGCGCATGGTCGAAGAGGCGCAGAGGAAGGGCCGCATCAAGCCCGGCGACACGCTCATCGAACCGACCAGCGGGAACACCGGGATCGGGATGGCGCTCGCGGCCGCCGTCTACGGCTACCGGATGATCATCACGATGCCCGAGAAGATGAGCCGCGAGAAGCAGGTCGTGCTCGAAGCGCTCGGGGCGGAGATCATCCGCACGCCCACGGAAGCCGCCTGGGACGCCCCCGAGAGCCACATCGGGGTCGCGAAGCAGCTCAAGAAGATCCTCCCGAACTCGCACATCCTCGACCAGTACTCCAACCCCGACAACCCGCTCGCACACTACCACGGCACGGGCAAGGAGATCGTGGAGCAGACCGGCGGGAAGCTCGACTACGTGGTGCTCACGGCCGGCACCGGCGGGACGGTCACCGGCGTGGCGAAGTACGTGAAGGAGCACGTTCCGAGCGCCAAGGTCGTCGGCGTCGATCCGGTGGGTTCGATCCTCGCCGGCCCGGGGCCGATCGGCACCTACAAGGTGGAAGGCATCGGCTACGACTTCATCCCCGACGTGCTCGAGCGTTCGCTGGTCGACGAGTGGGTGAAGACCCAGGACCGCGAATCGTTCCTGATGGCGCGCCGGCTGATCCGCCAGGAGGGCCTGCTCGTGGGAGGCAGCTCGGGCTCGGTCGTGTGGGCGGCGCTCGAGATCGCCAAGAAATACGGGCCGAAGAAACGCATCGTCACGCTACTCCCCGATTCGGTGCGCAATTACATGACGAAGTTCCTCGACGAGCGCTGGATGCGCGAGAACGGCTTCACCGAGAGCCGCTGGGAAGCGGAATCGCTCGGCGACCTCCTGCGCGTGCTCCCGCGCCGCAAGCTCGTCACGGCCGCGAGCGGCGACACGATCGCCGACGCCGTGATGGCCATGAAGGAGCACGGCATCTCCCAGCTCCCGGTGGTCGACGAGCAGAAGCTCGTCGGCATCCTGACCGAGTCGGACGTGCTCGGGAAGCTCGTCGAGGGCCAGGCGAAGCTCTCGAGCGCGGTCGCGGAGGTCATGTTCCGCAACGTGAAGACCGTGAACCAGCGCGACGACGCGGCCTGCCTGACACGGCTCTTCGCCGACGGCCTGGTGGCGCTCGTGGTCGACGACGACCACCGCCTGCACGGGATCGTCACGAAGATGGACCTGGTCGACTTCCTGACCAACCAGCCGCGGGAGAAGCTCGAGGGGTAGGGCCGCCTATGGCGAGCGAAGCCCGGAAGCGACCTTCCTTCACGGCTGTCGTGCTCATGGGCCTCGTGATGGTCGTCGCGGTCGTGTATCTCGTCCGAAGTTCCGGGCGCGGGTCGGCCCCATCGAGAGTCGTCCCTCCGCCCAACGTGGGGCATCAGGTCGACGACACGTCTGGCGTCTCTCTTTCGAGCGCCGCAGACAAGCAGAGTACGGGGTCGCTCCCCTCACGCGAGCCTCTGCAGGATTCCCGGGCGGTCCCAAGCGAGATCGAGTCTGCCCCACGCGACCTGGCCTTCCCTTTCCGCGGAAGGTTGATCGACGCGAGCACGGAAGAGCCAATCCCGGAATACCTGATCCAGGTCCGGGGTCCGCGTGGGCCGGTCCGCGAAACGCCTGTCCCGGACGTGAACGATCAAGAAGGGCCCTCCGTCACCGTTAAGATCGAGCTACCTCCCAAGCGAGTGGAGGACGTCGTCACCGACGCGGACGGCCGCTTCCAGACCACCGGAGCCTTCGAGGAAGGCGTCCTCGATCTCCTGCTCATCGACGATCGTCCGCAGTCGAGCCTGCTCGGGTCCCTGTGGAAGATTGGAGCAGAGGAAGTCGCCATCGAGCACGAGCACTCCTTCGACGGGGGGCAGACTCGAGAGGCGGTGCTCCCCGTCGCCATCGGGCCGACCTATCGACTCGATCTCGACCTTCCCGCGGGCCTGCGGGAACGCGACTTCTTCGCTTGCTTCCCCGAACCGCGCTCGGGCTCCCCCGCCAACGTGAGCGCGAACCGTGCCGCGCTGCACCGCATGATCGCGGAGGATCCGGGAGCGCCCTTCTCGCTCTTCATGGGCGGGGCCGCAAGCGCGGTAGGCCTCGGGAGCCGAGCCGCCCTCCGCGAAGGGGATCCTCGTTGGGTCCGATTCTCATCGCCCGTCCTGTCGGTGGAACGTGACGGGCGAGGTGGCCCCTTCGAGCTCGGCGTCCGGAGTAGGGACGGCCTGTGGTCCGGCAGCGCCTTCGTCACGTCGGTGCAGGGGAATTATCCGGGACCCGTCTCGATCGACATCGTCGGTCGCGGGGCTGTTACAGGCGTGGTTCAGGATTCCGCTGGAACGCCCATACCCACGGCCTGGGTTCGCCTGTATCCAGCGGGCTCGAACGACTCCTTGCTCGAGATCGGCGCGGATTCGCGTGGCAGGTTCGCCTTCGACTGGCTCGAGTCCGGAGACTACGAGATCCGCATCGAGACCGACCGCTACCAGACCTGGACCGCCACGGTCACGATCAAGGTCGGAAAGACCGAGGACCTCGCGGCGACCCTGGCCGGAAAGGGCGCGCTCGGGAGGATCGCGGGAGTCTGTCGCGGGCGAACAGGACACCACCGCTCGAAGGGAGGGATCGTCCTCCTCGCGAGCTTGAGCAACCCTTCCTTCTTCCTGCTGAAGTCCGTGTCCTATCGGGGCAGACCGGGTGAGTACGAAGCGCCCTTCGCCTTCGAGGACATCCCGGCGGGCGAGTACGAGCTGACGGTCCGGCCGCTGGACAACATGGAATGGAACACTCGCCGCATGGTCGTCTCACCGCCCGCCGAAGGGCTCGAGTTCGTCTGCGAGGACGATGTGCCGCTCTGCGATCTGGGATTCCGAGCCGTCGACGACGCGACCGGCCAGCCGATCGCGAAATCCTGGACCCTCGTCTGGCTCGGAGACCCGATGAACGACGTCCGACTCGATGCCGACTGGGAGAGCGGGCTCTACCGCGGGGTTCCCGCCGGAGCTTCGCTGCGATGGGTCCTGCACGCGGAGGGCTATCGGCTCGCCATGGGTGACGAGTCGGCGTTTCGACCGGAGGGCGAGACGCGGATGGTGGAGGTCCGCCTCGCTCGTGGTTGGGGTCAGGTCTTCAAGGTCACGACCAACGATGGAGAGACTCCGCTCGCCGGCGTGGAGCTCGTGGCGGACGGTTCGACGATCGGCCACACCGATGCCCGAGGGATCCTCTGCACGAACCTCGACTCCATGCCGCGGCAACTCGACTTCCGCCTCGAGGGCTGGCGCGTGTCCTGGGGTAGAACCGACCCCTCCGAAGCTGACTTCGAGTGGGGACCCGAGACGCCCGTGCACCTGAGCCGGGATGACGAATAGCCTCGCGAAGGCAGGCGCGACGGGGATTCCTGCTCCTACGCTGGATCGCCACCGGCTCTACGCGGCCGCCTTCCTGCGCGCGCTCGCGACCGGGCTGGTCGGCGTCCTGATCGGCGTCCATCTCGCGCGGCTCGGCTTCGACGAGGGTCGGATCGGGATCGTCGTCGCGGTCGGGCTCGCCGGAGCCGCGCTCGCCGCGCTGCTCGTGACGTTCGCCGGCGACCAGCTCGGGCGGCGCCGAGCGCTGGTCACGGTCACCGCTCTCGGAGCCGTCGGCGGCGCGATCCTGGCGGCGAGCGATCCCTTCCCCGCGATCGTCGGCGCGGCGTTCCTCGGAATGGTGAACGGCATGGGGCGCGATCGAGGAGCCGCGCTCGTCCTCGACCAGGTGATCCTGTCCTCCTCGGTGCCCGACGCCGAGCGGACGGCGACCTTCGCGCGCTACAACGTACTCCAGGATGCGGGTCACGCCCTGGGGGCGCTGCTCGCCGGAGCGCCCGTGCTCCTGCGGCGCGTCTCTCCCCTCGGCGAGATCGCTTCCCTGCGCGCCACCCTGCTCTTCTACGCTGCGCTGCTCTGCGCGACGGCCGTCCTATACCGCGGGCTCTCCCCGTCGGCCGAGGCCCCTCTCCTGCGCGAGCGAACGCGCGTCTCTCCCGAGAGCCGCCGCATCCTGTGGAAGATCTGCGCACTCTTCGCCCTCGACAGCCTGGCGGGCGGGTTCCTGACGACCGCGCTGCTCTCGCTCTTCTTCTTCGAGCGGTTCGGCGTCTCCGAGGCCGTGGTGGGGATGCTCTTCTTCGGCGCGCGCCTCGCGAACGCGGCCTCGCACATGGCGGCAGCCTGGCTCGCTCGGCGCTTCGGCCTGGTGAACACGATGGTCTTCACGCACATCCCGTCGAGTTTCCTGCTCGTGACCGTGGTCTTCGCGCCGAGCTTCGGCGTGGCAGCGGCGCTGTTCCTCCTGCGCGAGGGGCTGGTCGAGATGGACGTCCCGACGCGCCAATCGCTCGTGATGGCGCTCGTACGGCCCGAGGAACGCACCCTTGCCTCGGGCGTGACCCATCTCGTACGCCTGGGAGCCTGGGCCGTCGCGCCGGGCTTTGCGGGCTTCCTGATGGCGGGATCGTCGCTCGCAACTCCGGTCTTCATCGGGGCCGGGATGAAGATCCTCTACGACGGACTGCTCTACTCGTCGATGCGCCTGCATCGGCCTCCGGAAGAACGCTAGCTTTCACGGGCGCGCCGTTCTTGGGGAGCTCGGCGTAGGTGCAGGGGGCGCACGGGCTCGAGACGCCCGCGTTCGAGGTCCAGACCCGGGCAGACAGCCCGCGGGTGGATGAGCGCGCCCTGCGCATCGAACGACGGGGGGGGCTGCGGGCTAAGATGTCCAGCAACAGGAGTTTCCCCATGATCCTCAAACAGATCTACCTCGGCTGCCTCTCTCAGGCCTCCTACCTGATCGTCGACGAGAAGACGAAGACCGCGGTCGTCGTCGATCCGCGGCGCGACGTCGATGTCTACCTCGAGGAAGCGAAGGCAGCTGGCGCGACGATCCGCCACGTGCTCCTCACCCACTGCCACGCGGACTTCCTCGCCGGCCATGTCGAGCTGCGCGAGCGCTGCGGCGCTCGGATCCACCTGGGGGCCAAGTCCGAAGCCGAGTTCGACTTCGAGCCCATGCGGGACGGGGGCAAGCTCGAGTTCGGGAACGTCCGGCTCCAGTTCCTCGAGACCCCTGGGCACACGCCGGAGTCGGTCTCGATCCTCGTCTTCGATCTGTCGGCGAAGGCGAACGAGCCCAGGGCCGTCCTGACGGGTGACACGCTCTTCGTAGGCGACGTGGGGCGCCCGGACCTGATGGCCTCGGTCGGCATCACCGCCCAGGAGCTGGCCGGGCGGCTGTACGACTCGCTGCGCTCGAAGATCCTGACGCTCCCGGACGACGTGATCGTCTATCCAGCGCACGGCGCGGGTTCGATGTGCGGCAAGAACCTCGGACCCGAGAACTCCTCCACGATCGGGGTCCAGCGGCGCACGAACTGGGCGCTACAACCGATGACGAAGGAAGAGTTCGTGCGCCTCGTGACCTCCGAGCAACCCGATGCGCCGGTTTACTTCGCCTACGACGCCCGGCTCAACCGCGTGGAGCACAAGACCCTCGACGAGGTGCTCGAGGGCGCATGGAAGCCGCTCGGGATCGACACGGTGCTCTCCCTGCAAGCGTCGGGCTCGGTCGTGCTCGACACGCGAGACGCCGATCGCTTCGCCGCGGGGCACTTGCGCGGATCGGTCAACATCGGCCTCTCCGGCAAGTACGCCTCGTGGGCGGGGACCGTGCTCCCGACCGACAGCTCGATCGTGATCGTGTCGGAGCCGGGCAAGGAGAGCGAATCCGCCCTACGCCTGGGACGCATCGGCTACGACCGGATCGAGGGATTCCTCGAAGGCGCCGTCGAGGCGGCGCGCTCGCGACCCTCGCTCGTCGAGAGCCATCAGCGTCTGAAACCGAAAGAACTCGCCGAGCGCGCGAAGAAGGACCGGTCGCTCCTCGTGGTCGACGTGCGCACGCCGGCGGAATGGGAGTCCGGCCACATCGACGGAGCGCTGCACGTGCCGCTCGGCCAGCTCCCCAAATCCCTGTCGAAGATCCCCGGCGACCGCACACTCGTGTGCATCTGCAAGTCGGGCTATCGCTCTTCCACGGCCGCGAGCCTGCTGGAGAAGGCGGGCCATCGCTCGGTGATGGACGTCGTGGGAGGCATGGATGCCTGGACGAGTGCGGGCATGGAAGAACCGGCCCGGAGCGTCTGATCTGACCTGAGCTCGATTCCCTCCTCGATTCCCCGTCCACGCTGGGGATCAAAGCCCGAGCGACACCGCGAGCTCGGTCAGATCCCAGAAGATACGATCCGGAGGGACGTCCGGTGGTCTGGGCTCGGAGCGACGATCGATCCAGGCCACGTCCCAGCCGAGCGTCCGGGCCGGCCGCACGTCATGCGCAAGGCTGCCGGCGACGTGGAGTACCTCTCCCTTCGAGAGAGCGAGCCGGCGCAGCGCCTCGTCGAAGTGGGTGCAAGCCGGCTTGTAGGAACCCACTTCCTCGGCGGTCACGAGCGCTGCGAAGGAAACGCCCAGCTTCGCGACGCTCCGCTGGAGCGTCGCGGTCTCCACGTTGGACAGGATCGCGAGCGAGAACCTTCGCGCGAGGCGAGTCAGAGCGCCGGCGCTGTCGGGAAAAGGCGGCCATTCCCCCATGCTCCGGGCGAAACATGCCGCTTCCTCCAGCGGAACCTCACGACCTTGTTGTCGCGCCGCGCGGCGGAGGGATTCCTGGAGGATTGCGCCGTAGATCTGGAAGGGACCGGCGAGGATCGCGAGTTCTTCTCGCTCCCGGTTCCGCGTCAATCGCCTGAGGTCGATCCCGGTGAGGCTCGGGAGCTCGCGCAGGGCTTGCGCGATGCCACCGTCCCAGTCGATGAGCGTGCCGTAGCAGTCGAAGGTCAGGGCTCTTACACCCGCACCGAACCGGGGAAGACCGTCCATGGCGACGGAAGACTGGGTTCCGTCGCCCGGAGAACGATAGGTCAACGGACGGCGACGACTCGATCGTCGAGCAAACCGAGCCCATCCTTGGACGGGCTGCGCAGTGCCGCGGTCAGGATGTGGTACTGGAGGTCGTTCGCATAGATCGAACTCCAGTGCACCGGATCTTCGTCTGCGAGCTCGCCCAAGGAGGCGATAGCCTGGGCGCGCAGGGCCGGGTCGAGCGTCACGTTCGCCGCTACCTTGGCAAGCGGGCCGATGGCTTCGGGGGAGAGCGTATGTCCGAGGGCCTTCACGGCTTCGATCGCTCGCGCGAGGTCGTGATCCTCGACCCGGCCGAGGAGTGCCATGACCACGTCTCGATCCCCGAGCAGACGCAACGGCAGCGAGGCGTCGGCGTCGGTGGCGAAGCGTTCCTCCAACAACGGTCGGGCTTCGGGAATGGCGAGCAGCCCCATCGCCAAGCCGCCGAAGGTCCGGAAGACCGGATCCTGGATGCGGCGATACTGGCGGAGCAGGCTCTCCCGGGTCTCCTCGCTTCGATCTCCCACGAGCCCCAGGGCCAGTGCCGCGGCGGCCGCCTCGGAAGGAGACCGGGCCCCCTCCACGGCATCCCGCAGCAGCCCAGGAATCCGGACGTCCGAGTCGTTCGCTCGCCCGTCGGTTTGGTGACCGAGAATGCCCAATGCCAGGGCAGCCCATCCCGAGCGCTCCTTGCGGCCGCGACCGAGTTCACCGGCCAAGAGGTCGCGCAAGGCGGCCTCTTCCTTCGTGGGGAGCCCAAAACGACTGGCCATCTCCGCCAGCGCGACACAGGCGAAGGAGCGGGTCATGTCGTCGCCGTCCTCGGTGGCCGCGAACAGCTTCTCGCGGGCACGCACGTCGATCGGGTCCGTTCCTCCTCGTGCAAGGAGCCCGAGACCGATCACCGAACCCAGACGGATCTCGGCGTCGCCGCAAGCGCGTGGATCGAGGAAGTAGAAAAGGACCTCGGCAACCTGGGAACGTACGTCGGAGGGTGCATCGGCTGCGAGACGGCCCGCGGCACAGGCGGCGTGAGCTCGCAACCAGGAGTGCTCCTCCTCGGCGAGCGACAACGTCGTGAGGAGGGAAAGGATCGTGGTTGGGCACACGTGGCCTCCCTCGGAAGCTTCTAGGTCCGAGACTCCATGGCAGGAGTCGAGCGGGATCTGTCCCAGACCGAGTACGCAGGCGACCCCGACCTGCCAGGAAGCGTCTTCGATCGTGGCGACGAGGGCTTGGGCAATCTCGCGTCGCATCTCCGGCCAGGCGCACTCGTGCCCGATCATCCCGAGGGCGAAGGCTGCGAGAGCTCGATCGCGGTCGGTCACCGGTCCCTCGACGACCTCACGGGCCTGTGAATCGTGGCGCAACAACGAGGACAGCAGTGGAACGGCAAGGGGGTCGCCTTGGATCCCGAGCGCGAGGATCGAGGCCATGCGCAGCTCCGCGTTCGGAGTCGCGAGGAAGAAGCGCGCGTAGTGCTCGAGATCGATCTTCGTGCGGATTTCTCCATCGGATACCCGAGCGACCGAGAGCAGGCAATCGCGGACCACTGGAACCGGTCCCCCCTCGACCAGGATTTTCCGCAACTCCGGGAGAGCGGATTCTCCGAAGGCCTGCTTCAGCTTCGAGCGCCGCGCCCGGGCATCCTCGCCGGATTCGCGGTCGCGTTCGTCGATCCATCGATCGAGAGAGAGCAGGGGATCGTGGTTGAAGTTCCACCAGAGTTGCCACGCATCCGGATCCTCGAGTTCTGGGCGGCCCAAGGACGCCGATTCCGGCGAACCGAAGGGAAAGGGATTCATCGGTCCGGGTCCCGGCGTAGCGGGCGAGAGCGGCGTGCTTCCCACGGGAGCGGAGGGAGCCCCAGGGCCGCCGCCTCCACCCGCGGGCGTGGACGGGTTTCCCGGAGAGTCGCCTGGAGCCGGACGGGGAGCGGGACCTCCGTTGCCGCCGCCGCCTTCGCCGCCGCCTTCGCCGCCTCCTCCGCGGCCGCCGCCGCCGCCGCCTGCCCCACCACCGCTCCCTCCCCTTCTGCCCCAGGAAGGAGATCCAGGAGGAGGAGGATTATCAGGAAACCAACGCCACCCCGCATTCGGGACGCAGTGAGGCGGAGGTTGTGGCGGAGCTGGCGGAGCGAGGGTCCCGCCGCTGGACGGGTCCCCCCCAGGCGCTTTCCCAGGTCGTTGTGCGTTGCCGATCGCAGCGCTTCCCAGGATGAATGCGAGAACAACAAGAACCCTGGTTCTGACGCTCATGCTCACCTCGCGTGGGATTGGAATCGGGGGCGCCGGACGGCGACCCGTGATCCTAGCGCGAGCCGTACGGCAGGATACCAAGGTTTCGGATGCACGAAGCCCCAGCCTTTTGAGGTCGTCTTCTTGGGAAAGGATCCGGCCCAGATCCCAGGAATCCACGTTCCGGAAAGGGAACGAGACCCTCCCTGTAGGTCACAGGTTTTTTGCGCCTTCGGACGGAGGACTCGTTTGCTACAAGGAGTCCTCGTGCAGAACTTCAGCGTGCTCTTGCGCACCGTGGCCATCGCCGGTCTGGTCGTAATCGCTGGCTGGTGGACCTTACTCTTGCGGTCGAAGTTGCTCGAGCGCGAGCGCGAACTCACGAGGAGTCAAGAAGAAGTCGCGCTGCTCTCTGGCCGCGTGGAGGAGCGCAACCAGTGGATCGCCGAACGGGACGAACGCATCCGTTCGTTGGTGGCGGACATCGCGGAACGGGACGAGCGCATCGAGAAGCTCGAGCTCTCCGTCGGGCTGCTCAAGGTCGATCACCGCTTGGCGCGCATCGAAGTGCTGGCTCAAGGAGCGTCCGACCAGGAACCCGAGCGGATCCGCACCGTGGTCCGGTTCACCGAGCTCGGCCCGGACGGGAAGGCTCTCGCCCCCGGGCGTGAACTCGCCGTGGAAGGAGAGCTTGTCTATGTCGAGTCCCTGGTCGTGAAGTTCGACGATTCCTACGTCGAACAAGGGGATCGTCTGCGAGGAACTTCGATCTGTCTCTTCCGGCGGCTGTTCGGCGAAAACCAGAAGCCGGTCGATGGCGTCCTCCTCGATGCCGTCGGGCTTCAGCCACAAGTCTACGGCGACACCGAAGGGCCCAGCCCACTTCATCGAGCAATCTGGGAACGTTTCTGGGATTATGCGAACGATCTTGAATTCGCTGCGACCCTCGGTGTGCGCGCACTCCACGGCGAGGCGCCATTCATCGAAGCACGACTGGGCCAGTCCTACCTCGTCGAACTACGCGCCTCCGGAGGACTCTCGATCCGCGCGGAATAGCCGCCGGCCGCGATTCGCTCTTCGCCCGAGCGCCGTGATCTCCACCATGCTGTGAACGAAAGAGCGGCCACCCAGGTGAAACCCGAGATGAAGAGAAGCAAGAACGGCAGCGAGCCCCATCTCTCGAGGCGTACGGTTTGGATCAGCGCCCAAGTGAGCCAGAGCGCGAGCAGGAACTCGAACAACCCTGTGCTCCGGAGTGCGGCCCGATATGCCCGCGTCCCCGAAGCATCTCCGCGCTTGGGGGTACGCACGAATTCGCCCGAGCCACCGCGCAGACCGGCGAACACGGCGCGCGTCTGGCTCACGCACATCCCCACCCCGAGTGACATCGCGGCGGGCACATCCCGCAACCGAGCTCCCCTGGAGCGCCCCAGAACTCGTTGGCTCCGATCATAGAAAAGGATCACTCCGAGCAAGGACGCCGCGAAAAACAGGTGGCGTCCGATCGAGATGGTTTCGGATTGTCCTACGACCGAGAGCGGATAGAGCAACGCGAGCAAGAGCACGAACGGGTAACCGGCGTTCCCTGCAAGATGTGCGATCGCCTCGAGTTTGATGGAAAGGGGAGCCTTCGAAGTCAGGATCTGGGCCCCGAGCTTGCGTGCAACCTGTACCGATCCCTTGGCCCACCGGTGTTGCTGGGACTTGAATGCGCATATGTCGGCAGGAACCTCGGCCGCCGCCGTGACCATCGGCGCATAGACGAAGCGCCAGCCTCGGAGTTGCGCTCGGTAGGAGAGGTCGAGGTCCTCAGTGAGAGTGTCGTGTTGCCACCCACCTGACAAGGCAACTGCTTCCCTGCGCCAAAGACCCGCAGTGCCGTTGAAATTGAAGAAGAGCCCGCGATCGAAACGTACTTTGTGCTCGATCACGAAGTGCCCGTCGAGGAGCGTGGACTGGGCTCGAGTCAAGGCGTTTTCGTCGCGATTCATGTGCTCCCAACGCGCTTGTACCATGCCCACCTGCGGGTTTCGGAAGAACGGAACCAGAGCACGTAGGAAACCCCTCGACGGCAAGAAGTCGGCGTCGAAGACGCACAGGAATTCTCCCCGGGCACACCTCATCCCATGCCCGAGCGCCCCCGCCTTGAAACCACGGCGATCGAGGCGCCGTAGGATCTTGACGTCAAGACCTCGGCCGTTGAGCGCTGTAACCTCGCGGTCGACTATCGACCGCGTTTCGTCGTTCGAATCGTCGAGAACTTGGATCTCAAGACGATCCAGCGGGTAGTCGAGATCGCCCACCGACCGAATGAGGCGGGCGGCAACCGTGCGCTCGTTGAAAAGAGGCAACTGAACCGTGACGACTGGGAGCTCGGCCTGATCCGGTGTCGGAGTCGGCTTCAAATCCTCCCAATTGAATCGGAGCAGCATCCAGAGGCGGTGCGCGCCGTACACGCCGAGAACGGCGATCGCGGCGAGATAGGCATTGGCCATCGAGAGACTGAAGTCCATGAGTGAGCAGGTCCCGTCCCGGGCCAATACTCCTGCGAATAGGATCCGACAAGCTCAGTAGGCTATCAGGTTGGGGGTGAAGACTGGGCCTCAACGGGGCAGTTTCTTGGCTCTCCTCCATCTTTGGTTACTGGGTCAGCGCTACTTTTCCAGGCGCCTCAGGGTGGACCCGTTTGGCCGATCCAGAGGTGGACCTGACCAGCCGGTCCTTGACACGCTCAGCCCCCGAACTCGCGTTTCTCGGCCGAAAACCGCCGATGTCACCCGGTCCGACGGCCTCGGACGAAGACCCCCCGGATGGGAACGAAACGTGACCCTCTCCCGACCGGTTCCCGAGGAGGGAAGGGCCGGGGAGTGGCGGATCGGCGGGTAGCGCATGGAGCCCGTAGGGCGACCGTGGCTCTTCGCGATGACGCTGTGCTTCAGCCGCTACTCCTACTACGAGCTCGTGCTCGACCAAACCGTGCCGACCTTCCAGGGCGCGATCCGGCGCGGTTTCGAGGACTTCGGTGGCGCGCCCGAGCGGCTCAAGCCCGACAACCTGCGCTCGGCCGTCCTGATCAGCTCGCTCGGCGAGCGCTACTACCAGGAGGATTTCTGGCTCTCCTGTCGGTTTAGTGGAAGTGCGGAGCGAAGCAACTTGGTCGCGCGCAGCGTGAAGTCGGGCTTGCAAGTGCGGATCGAGGCTGCCGCGAGAGCTGGGTAGGGTGCGCACGAGAGAGCGGTGTACCGTGCGGTTGTCTAGACACGAAAGGCAACCACTCCCCCATGCGCGCAACCACTCTACTCGGGAAGATCCTCGGACTGAAGCAGACCCGCATCCTCGAAGCGACGTTCGATGACCTCGGGCTCGTGATCGACGTGGCGCCAACCACTCGCGTGCCGTACTGCTCGTCCTGCGAGCGTCGCGTTCGAGCCGTGCACGATCGGTACGGAGGCCGCCGCTGGCGTCACCTCGACCTCGCTGCTCTTCGCGTGTGGCTGCGCTACACGATG
>Ga0247727_10002074_pt1 | contig 46417 bp, 27 predicted proteins | sample WisWelCaveWW1625_FD_202498 | JGI IMG/M metagenome (GOLD analysis project Ga0247727, IMG submission 202498) | Biofilm microbial communities from Wishing Well Cave, Virginia, United States - WW16-25 | ecosystem: Environmental > Aquatic > Deep subsurface > Groundwater > Cave microbial mat | place...
TACGTGTGGGGCAAGCTGCGCCGCGGCACCACCGTGAGCGGCAAGGATGTCACCAAATTGATCAAAGCGCTGCGGCCACAGTTGCCGAGTTGTGTTAAAGAAGTGGTGCTGCGCGCCGACTCGGAATTTTTTAGTGAAGCCGCGGCGAAAGAATGTGAGCAAGAAAACATACGCTATCTCATTTCCGCCAAGAATGTAAAACCCGAGTTCGATCCGGAGCGCTGGTATCGCGCTCCAAAAGGTGATGCTCAAATTCAGTACAATAGCTGTGACTTCCGAGATCATGAATCTGATTTCGGACGTGGGCATGGACAAATCGCGCTTCAAAGTCTTGCAGGGCTTGACCAAGCTGCGGCAGATCGCCTGCCATCCCGCTTTGATTGAAGAAGGGCAAAAAATCGAATCCGGAAAATTCGAAGCGTTCATGGAGCTGCTGCGCGAGATTGTTGCCGAAAAGCACAAGGTCCTGGTTTTTTCGCAATTCGTGCGCATGCTCAAAATCATCGCGGCACAATTGAAACAGGAAGGCTATCTTTTCGAAATGCTCACCGGCCAAACGCGCGATCGCGAAGCGTGCGTGGAAAGATTTCAATACGACTCCAGCATCAAAATTTTTCTGATCAGCTTGAAGGCGGGCGGGCGGGGACTGAATTTGACGGCCGCCGATTACGTCATTCTCTACGATCCGTGGTGGAATCCGGCGGCGGAACGGCAGGCCATCGACCGTGCGCATCGCATCGGCCAGGATAAAAGCGTGTTCGTTTACAAGATGATCGCGCATGAAACCGTGGAAGAAAAAATTTTGGAGCTGCAAAAACGCAAAAACGCCTTGGTTTCACAAATCATCACCACCGACGCCGGCGTCTTCAAGCATCTGTCGGCGGAGGACATTCGCGGGTTGTTCAGTTGACGCCCGTTTGAATATCTGAAAAAAATTGAAAACGGAGAACTGGATGATCGCAAGGATTTTATGATGTGGTTGGGGTTGGTGGAGATTCAGCAGGCCGCTCTACAGGACAAAATTAAATGACACGGGAGAAATATTTTCATATTATTGATAATCTTCTTGAAAGACGGCGAAATCTTTCGCTACGACAACTATTCCAAGCATCCGGGTCTCTCTCCTCCCTTTCATCACAAGCATACCTACGCTGGTCTCGTTCAACTCGAGGCCGCGCCCAAATTGACCGCCATTATTGAAGAAGCTCTGGGTGACATTCTCTAACCTTTCGCCAGGCAAGATCAGTCCGGCTTGATGGGAGTAATTGAACCACTCAAGCAATCCATTCTTTCCGGCGCAACGTATCTTTTTCGTCTGATCAATTCAATCCGCGCAAGCTATTTTCATCCCGTATCTGCACTGGAAAGGAGTTGATATGCGGTTGAAATTTACGATTTTTCCCTTCCTGTTTATGGTTTTATTGCCGGCGGCAATTGCGCACGCGCAATCTTTCGGAACCATCAAAGGCACGGTGACCGACGCTCAAACCGGCGAGGGCTTAAGCGGTGTTAACGTGCTTGTGCGCGGCACCGGCTTGGGCACAACCACTTCTGAAAACGGCACTTTTGAAATCACACGCCTCAAACCGCGCACGTATGAATTGGTCGCAGTGATTATGGGCTACGCTGCAGCGGTGCAAACCGTCGCCGTGGTGCCGGGCGGCGCGACCGACGTGCGATTGCAATTGCAATCCAAGCCGATCACATTGAGCGACGTTTTAGTGCAGGCCGACCGGCCGGTTTCAGCCGCCTCTTCCCGCGCGGTGCGCAATTTTGATTTGCAAATTCGTCCGACGCGCTCGGCGCAGGACATTTTGCAGCTTGCGCCCGGATTGATCATCGCGCAGCATGCCGGCGGCGGCAAGGCGGAACAAATTTACATGCGCGGCTTTGACGCCGATCACGGCACCGACGTGAATCTTTCCGTCGACGGCATTCCCGTAAACATGGTTTCGCACGGACACGGCCAGGGTTATGCCGATGCGCATTTCATCATTCCCGACGTCATCGACGGCCTGGAGGTTTACAAAGGTCCGTATTTCGCCGAATTTGGCAATCTCGCCACGGCCGGCGCTGTAGCCTTTCGCACGCGCGAACACATCGACAACAATCTCGTCCGCGTCGAAGGCGGCCAATTCGACACCTATCGCGTTACCACTTTGTTTCAAGTTCCCACAAACAGCGAACACAACAACGCTTATTTCGCCGGGCAATTTTACAACACCGACGGCCCGGTGGACAGTCCGCAAGATTTTCGCCGCTTGAACCTTTTCGGAAAATTTCACACCCACGTCACGGAAAATTCCAAACTCTCTTTCGACGTTAGCAGTTTCAGCTCGGCGTGGAATGCTTCGGGACAAATTCCGCAACGCGCCCTGGCGGCGGGATTGATCGAGCGCTTCGGCTCTTTGGATGATCTGGAAGGCGGCACCACGGGCCGGCAAAATCTCAATTTGATTTATGCCAGCCGCGGCGCGGGCAACAGCGATTTTAAAATTCAAACTTACGCGACGCAATACGATTTCAAATTGTTTTCCAATTTTACTTTCTTTTTGGAAGATCCGGTCAACGGCGACATGATCGAGCAAACCGACAGCCGTCGAATGTTGGGCTTGAACTGCAAGTATCGTTTTTATCACAATCTCGGTCCGGCCGTGGCCAGCGCCACGCTCGCCGGCGGTTATCGCGCCGATGACATGGAAGTCTCCTTGTGGAAAAGCCCCGATCGCGTGCGCCTGTCGCCGTTGGTCAATGCGGAAATTTTTGAAAGAAATCTTTTTATGTGGGCGCAGGAAGATTTGATCTTCAGCCCGGCAGTGCGTTTGCAGCTCGGCTTGCGCGCGGATTATTTCACCTTCAACGTCGAAGATCGCCTCGAAGGCGCGCCGGGCGCAACTCTGCCGCATGCTTCGGGCTATTCGCAAGAAACGATTCTCAGCCCCAAAGCCAACCTCGTGATCAGCCCGGCGCGCACGCTCGATTTGTTTTTTAATTTCGGCGCCGGCTTTCATTCCAACGATGCGCGCGACGTGGTGATCAATCAGCGCGTGGCCGATTTAAGCAGAAGATTCTCGCGCGCAGGTTTGAACGACCGGCAAATTGCCGATACGCTGGCGGCTTTGAATTTCGATCCGCAACAACGCGGCGCGGAAATTTTGCCGCGCGCGGTCGGCGCCGAAACCGGTTTTCGCACGCAGTTCAACGAACGTTGGCATTTCGGCGGCGCCGCGTGGGGACTTGATCTCGAGCGCGAATTTGTTTTCGTCGGCGATGCCGGCGCCACGGAATTGAGCGGCAGAACCCGGCGCTACGGCGTGGATTTGGAAACGCGGCTGGGCCTGCTTGCCTGGCTGTGGGCCGATGCCGACGTCACCATTTCAACCGGCGAAGCGCGCGACGAACCCGAAGAAGCCAACGAGATTCCGCTCGCGCCGCGTTTCACTTCCACCGGCGGCTTGACCGCGCGCATGAAAAACGGTTTCGATGCCAGCCTGCGCTATCGCCACGTGGGTGAGCGCCCGGCGAACGAAGGCAACACCGTGCGTGCGCAAGGTTCCACGGTTTTTGATTTCTTCGGCGATTATCGCCTGGGCCATTACAAAATCAATTTCGTGTTGGAAAATGTTTTCGACACGGAATGGAACGAAGCGCAATTCGACACGGAATCGCGGCTGCGCAACGAAGCAGAACCGGTATCCGAGCTGCATTTCACTCCGGGCAATCCGCGCAACGTGCGGGTGGGGTTGAGCTATTTGTTTTGATTTTTCTCAAAGCCATTCATATTTTTCCGCTTTGAACTCACACCGGCAGAATGGAACGTCTATTCCACCACGGCAGGCTTTTCGCAGTTGGAGAAAGCATCAACTCGCGCTCAAAACAGCTCACCAACCAACGCGAGACCTTCTTTTCGCGCCACATAAAACCATCCACGATCGCGGTATCTGCGGAGCTCACATTCATGCGCATTTTGATCTCGACGAGGTGCAAGCGCGTTGCCTCCTCGATGATGAGATCGATTTCATTTTTGTTGGAATCGCGATAGAAATAGAGATCGAAAACGCCGGCGCGGTGAAATTTGTTTTTCAAAAAGTCGATGATCACAAAATTTTCAAAGAGATTGCCGGCCATCGGCCCCGCAAGCAGTGTGGCCGGATCGGGATATTTGAGGAGATAGGCGAGCAAGCCGGTGTCGATGAAATAGAGCTTGGGACTTTTGATGACGCGTTTGCCGAAGTTCTTAAAAAAGGGCCGCAGCAAATAAACGATGCGGCTGGTTTGTAAAAGGGAAAGCCATTTCTGCGCCGTGGTGTGGCTGATGCCGCAGTCGCGCGACACTTCCGAGAGATTCAAGCTGCCGCCGGCGCGCGCCGCCAGCAGCTCGACAAAACGCTGAAACAGATGCAAGTCCTGTACGGCGGCGATTTGCCGAATGTCCCGCTCAAGATAGGTTTGCACATAAGAGCTATAGAAAAGCCTTGCCTCAACTCCATGAATGCAGGGATCGGGGTAAAACCCTCTGAACAAGAGCTCGAAAAGCTCGTGCAGTGGAGTTGGTTCATTGCGCTTCAATTCATGGTAGGCAAATGGCATCAACTCCAAAAGCGCAACTCTTCCCGCTAAAGTTTCTGTCAATCCGGCCATCAAATGAAAAATTTGAGAGCCTGTGAGTATAAGCTGCCCCTTTTTATTCCGGTTTCGGTCGACACGAATTTTGACGTAGGGCAGAAGCTCCGGCACATATTGCATTTCATCCAGAACCGCGCCGGCCGGCACATTTTGCATGAACAAGCCCGGGTCGTCTTTTGCCTGTCTGCGCAAGACCGGGTCATCGAAAGTAAAATAATCAGCCCCGGGAAAGAGATGCTGCAACAAAGTTGATTTTCCGGCTTGGCGCGGACCAGTCAAAGCAACCACAGGAAATTGCTGAACTGCCCGTTGCAACGACTCTTCAATCTGCCTGTTTAAATAGCGCATGGCGAAAATGGGTTGTTTATGAGCTGGGCTTGTTATCGTATTTCAGGAGCGCTGATTAAATAACTTTCCCATTTGCGCCGGGCTGTCATTCCCGCAGATTTTAAGCGGGAATCCATTTTACGCCGTCTGGATGCCCGATTAAAGCGCTCGGGCATGACACCTCAAATGAGTAAGTTATTCAATCGGCATTCCTCAGCTAGAAATATAATTACGAAACAATGAATATATTTGAGATTTATGCAAGTTGCAACTTGAAAATTCAATCCGCATAAAACAACCTCGAGGTGTTGCGAAAAAAGTGGGCCGAGGTGAAACGCGAGCAAATAGAAAAAGTTGACGCGCCTCACACAACTCCGCTATTTTATCAAAATCATTTTGTGCGTCATAACCCTGCCCGTGCTCGTGTGCAGGCGATAAAAATATACCCCGCTCGCCCTCGCCTCACCGGCAGCATCTTTTCCATCCCATATAAAAAAGTGGCGACCGGGCGCCAGGCTGCCCGCATGCAAAGTTTTGACTTCCCTGCCCATGAAATCATAAATTTTCAATTTCACTTCGGCAGTAACAGGCACGGTGACGGGAATGGCGGTCGAAGGATTGAAAGGATTGGGAAAGTTTTGCTCCAATGCGAATTGTCTGGGAACGATCGTTCCTAATTTTTCTTGCAGCAATTCGGCCTTGCCCACCAGCACTTGGAATTTCGAAATATCAGTGGCCGGCACGAAGCTATAGACGGAATCTTGCCGTAGATTGACGTAGCGTGCGCGGGCTTCGTCGAGCAGATAAATTTCGAAGTGCGCCGGAACCCGAGGAAGGTCCGAAAAAGTTAGCTGCAATTCTTCGCGTTGCGGGGATTGGACGTCGAAATCCCAGGTTTCTTGGTCTTCAAATTCAGGACGGATGTCGGTGGCAAAAACGCCGTTATTCTGCGCCCATTGTGTTTGATAGAAAAAAACCGAAGAAATCTCTCCGGCGGTTCTCGGTTTGCGCAAGTCAAAGCCGTCAAATTTCTGCCGGGCAGCGTGCGCCAAGCCGAAGGAAGTCACGCGCTCGGTATAGTCGTGCGCGGACAGAACGATGTGAACTCTCCACGCGGCCGGATCGTGCGGCTGCATTTCTGCGGCGCCGGAATAATAGAGTTGATATGGAATTCTGAGCGTATCGAGATTGGTGCGATTGTAAACATAGTAACCGGCATAAGGTTCAAAGCTGGAAGACCGGGAGAAGGATTGATTGAACGCCCAGATTGGCTCCGGAATGCTGTCAGTTGCCGTCTTGTTGGCTGCTTGAATTCTCGACCACGCTACGGGCCGGTCGAAGGGATTGGCAATGAGATTCCAGCCGGAGTGCAGGGGTATCGTCATTTCCCGGTTCGCATTCAGGAGCGCCGCCGCAACCGTGCGATTGGTTAAATCCAACGCGCTTTTTTGAACCACCCAAAATGCGCGGCCGGGGGAAAATTTGAACCTGGCAGAGCCATCATATTCGACCAGATATTGGCTTTTGTCATTGCTCTCGACGCCGTTATCCCAATAGACCTGCCAGCCTCTGCGGTGTTCGCCGGAAAGAAATTCCGCCACCGACCTATCGCTATTGCCCGGCAGCCCGATGATTTTGTAATCGATGGCGCGGTAATCTTTGCGGGCGAGATTGGGGAAAGGGATAGTTTTGTTCAACGTCAAATTGGAGGGATACGCCGGCAAGCTGGTGGCAAAAACCCGGTCTGTGCCGAAGTTGGTGCCAGCAGTGTTCATTGCAACGACACGAAAATGATAGGTTCTGTTGGGAGAAAGCGCCGTCAATGCGGCGCTGACAGAAAGCGGTATCGCGTCGGATATGGGACTTGGCGTCGCAGATACCTCGTTGCCATATGCCTGCGTCTCGCCATACTCGAATTTGACCGTAGAATTGAGGCCGTTGGGATTGACGGTGGCATTAAGTGTCGCTGTGGCTGAACCGATATTTGTGGCTGCATTTGTCGTTGCGGCAGGCCCGGCACCCGTCGTCGTGAAGGGTTGGTCCTGGCCGTTCGTTACGCCCAATGTGTTTGTTGCCACCACACGAAAGTGATAGGTTCTTCCCGGCGAGAGGCCCGAAGCGATGTTGGCGCTGACGGCAACTGCGCTCGTGCCGCTCACCGGACTCTGCGTGGCTGTGACCTCACTTCCATAGCTTGCGGTGGCGCCATATTGAAATGTGACCGTTGTGCTGACATTGTTAGGGTTCACCGTGCCGTTGAGCCGGGCGGAATTCGAGGTTAAATTTGTGGCGGCGTCGGTTGCAGCGTTGGGCTTGGCCGCGGTGGACCCTTGGCTTCGGAATGCTCCGGCTTTTTCAGTTCCGGCAAAAATATACCCGTTGGCATCGATGAAGAGAGATTGAATGTTGGTGTTGTTCCCCAAGCCGCCATTTATCGCAGTCCAATTATCTCCCCGGTTCGTGGAAACGAAAACGCTTTGATTTTCAGTGGCTGCAAAGATATGGCCCACGGCATTAACTACAAGACTCTGAATATTGCGTCCCCCCAAGCCGGTGCTTTTTTCTGCCCAACTAGTGCCAGTGAGGCTGGAGCGGTACACGACAGTATTGGTGCCGGCAAATATGTCATTGCTCGAATTGAAGGCGAGAGAGGTTATGAATTCACCTTCAAAGCGAGCATTGAACTGATCCCACCGAATGGCGCCATCTTTCAAAAGGAAGATAGCGCTATCGAATTCATGAAGAACAGCATTTAATCCGGCATAAATATCTTGATTTGAATGAATCACGAGGCCCCCGACTTTTCTCGGAGACAGGCCCGCATTGAATGCTTCCCAACCCATGCCGAGGTTAGTACGGCGAAATATACCGCCAGTGCTTGTTCCGGCAAAAACTTCGTCATTGGACTTGATCACTAATGCGATGACATCCGGAGACGTCAAATTGGTATTGAACGCAGTCCAACTCACTCCATTCGTCATCGAACGAAAAACTCCGCTCTTTGTGCCTGCAAAAATGTGCCCGCTGGAATTGATCGCCAGCGCGGCAACGTTTGTCCCGGTCAAGTTCGTATTCACCGGTGTCCAACTTCCACCCTGATCATCGGAGCGATAAACACCGCCTCCCCAAGCTCCCGCAAAGATTTGCCCGGCTGTGTTCTGAGCAAAAGCTTTTATAGAAGCTGCTAGCAAATTGTGATTCACGCTGAGCCATTCGGCGCCGTTGTTTTCAATGCGATAGACGCCAGAGCCTGCAGTGCCAACGAAAATTCGATCGGCCCTATCTATAAGAAAACGGATAGACTTGTTCGCCAAACCCTCGTTCATTTCACGCCAACCAACCCCAAGATCATCGGAACGAAAAACGCCGCCGCCTTCGGTTCCTGCCCAAATTGTAGACCCGCTGAAATTAGAATTTAGTAAACCAGGATTTCGAATGAATCGTACATTCGTGTTTGTCAATCCGCTAATACGAAGCGCCCAATTGTTGTTGCCCTCCGTGGAAAAATAAATCCCTGCGCTCGTTGCGGCAAAATAATATAACCTGTTCTGGGTATCCCGAGCGCGCTCGAAAGCGCAAACCCTTGCCGAACTGCTTAAGCCCGTATTGAAGGCCTGCCAATTGCCAGTGCTGCTTTCCAAGCGAAAAATTCCGGCGTTGGTACCGGCGAGAACATTCAAGGTCGCATCTACGAGCAGCGCATTGATGAAGGTATTATTCAATCCCGTGCGACTTACCGCCGACCACGCTTGCCCGTAATTAGTCGCTTTGTACACTCCCTGGCCGCGAGTGCCGGCATAAATCTCTCCTGCGGACCGATAAATTAAAGCACTAACGTCAACCGGAGAGGTGGGCAGTCCCGTGCTCACGAGCTCCCAACTATTGCCGTTATCCGCGGATCTGAAGACCTTGCTATTTCCCGTTCCGACAAAAATCCGTACCTGCCCGGGATCGTTTGCTATCGTGATGGAATAGACCCGCAATTCCGTCAAATTCGTATTCACCGCGGTCCAGGTGTCGCCGTCATTCTCGGAACGGAACACACCACTGCCCTCGGTCACGGCGAAAATATGACCATTCGAGGGATGTACGGCCAAAGCATTGATAAATCCGCCAAACGGCCCATTCGCCTGCTGCCAAAAATCCTGCGCCGCGGCGGTGTTGACCAGAAGGCCAACGGCGGCCAGTGCAATGAAGAATTGCTTTCTCATGTTGTCGTCTCCAAGCTTCTGAAGCAATTCGAAAAAATTGGTGAGTGCGGTTTTAAAGTTGAGAGACACCCTCTTTTCAGGGGCCTGTCATGCTGTAAAGAGCGCCGATTAAATAACTTTCCCATTTGCATCGAGCTGTCATTCCCGCAGTCTCTAACTCCAATACGTGCACGCACCGGGATTGCTTCGCTCCGCTCGCAATGACGTTTTCACACAATCTGAATCTTCCCAAGCACTAACACTGCCGTCGATTTGAGCCTTGTGCTTGGTGCGTGGGAAGATTCCTCTGAATGACATTCCCCGGTTGTAGTACTACGCACCGTGTTCAATGCTTAAAAAGTTCCTTACGAGGATGACAGCGAGGTGTTACTGGGCCGAGCGAACTCCTTTTGGGAGTGAACGCTTCCAACAAAAATCAGATCTGCGTTAGTTCTGCCCCGGCCTGCCCACCGGGGTGGTGAAATCGCCTTCATTGTCTGAAGGTTGATTCGAGCCTGCAATGAGAACGCCGCCAACCACTGCGCTGCCGGCAACGCCGGCGAGGAACGGCCAACTGGTGACAAGGCCGGTGAGAGCGTTTGTGTGTTTTTGGTATTTCCATTTTTCTTTCAGCTTCACGCGTTTGAGCCAGCCCTCCACGACGGAAGAGACCAGGCTCATGTGCAGCGCGTAGCCCTCGTTGGCGTCCGCCACTGAAGTCGATAGCCCGATCATGCGGCCGTGTTTGTCCACCAACGGCCCACCGGAGTTGCCGGGCGCAATTTGGGCGTCAAATACCAAATGTTTGGATTCCAGACGTACGATGCGGCCCACGGTTTGTGTCAGTTCCTCGCCGCGCGGAAAGCCGAAGGCCGCCACTTTTTCGCCGGGAGCCACTTTTTCCGTGCGCGTGTAGCTGACGGCGCGCTCGGCGGCAACCGGCTCTATGGTTGTGAGCAAAGCCAGATCATTGGTCTTGTCCACGAAATCCGGCACGACACGCGCACGAATGAGCTTCACCTCGCTGGCGACTTTGAGCTGCAGGTCGCTATAAAACTCGAGCGCGAGGTCGGGATCGGTTTCTTCGAAATTCTTTGCGACCACGTGGCAGGCGGTCAAAACCAAGGCATGGCCCTTGGGCGTGAGGCCGACGATCGCGCCGCTGCCGTTCTTCGCGCCGCCCGCAGCCATAATCTTGACGGTCACAGGCGCCAGCTTATCATAAACTTCGGCGGGCATGTCCGGTCGGGCTGCCAGCTTTTGGGGCGGCTTCTTTGTTTGCGCCGAAGCCGGCGTTCCCAGCGCGAGCATGGCGCTCACCGCCACCGCCAGCACCCGCCCCGGAGCGATCACTAAAAGCCGCCTAAATTTGCGATGATTGGTTGCGTGCGCATTCATTTTTCGCCTCGCTGTTGTGCTTGCTGATGAGTTCTAACAGGTTGTTGAACAAATCCGCTTCTTGTCATTGCGAGGCGCGAAGCGCCGAAGCAATCCCTTGATTTTCAAGGAGAGCGATTGCTTCGCTTCGCTCGCAATGACATACTAAATGCGTTTTTCAGCATCCTGCTAAGTCGAGAGGGCCCCGAAATGCGTCGTGTTGGGTTATATATTCATACGAACATTGCGGGGGTTTTCCGTAATAAAAACTACCTCGAAGATTGTCATGCCCGAGCGTTTTAATCGGGCATCCATAAGGCCATAAGGCGCACAAACGCAGAATAAAATTCTGAAAGTTTCTCGGTCTTTTTTTGAACACGGATGACACGGATTGTGCGGATTAACACGGATAAAGCAAAAATCGGAGTACTTCGTTGGAGCTTTAAAGCCAAAACAATTGCAGTCAAAATGATTAAAAGCTTTTTAATGATTTTATCTTAAATCATTTTGACTGCATGCTTTGATTTTAGCGGGAGGGATTGCTTTGCCTCGCCCGCAATGACATCAAGAAACAACCCTATTTTTGATAAAGACCGATGATTTCGCGGCCTTTATTTGATCAAAATCATTTTTCCGGTTCGTGAAAAATTCGCGTTGGTCGTCATGCGATAAAAATAAACCCCAGTCGCCAGCGCATGGCTGGCGGCATCTTTGCCATCCCAAATAAAGAAATGGCGACCGGGCGCTAGGCTGCCGGCATGCAGCGTTTTGACTTCCCTTCCCATGAAATCATAAATTTTCAATTTCACTTCGGTAGCGACAGGCACGGTGATGGGAATGGCGGTCGAAGGATTGAAAGGATTGGGAAAATTTTGCTCCAATGCGAATTCTTTGGGAACGATTGCTCCTAATTTTCCCTGCAACAATTCGGCCTTGCCTACCAGCACTTGAAATTTCGAAACGTCCGTGGCGGGCATGAAGCTATAGACAGAATCCTGCCGCAAATTGACGTAGCGTGCACGAGCTTCGTCGAGCAGATAGACTTCGAATAGCGCTGGAACGCGAGGAACGTCCGCAAAAGTAAGTTTCAATTCTTCGCGTTGCGCGGATTGGACGTCGAAGTCCCAGGTTTCTTGGTCTTCAAAGTCCGGGCGGATGTCGGTGGCGAAGATGCTGTAGTTTTTATCCCATTGGGGCTTGGAGAAGTAAGCATTGGGGATTGTTGCAACGGATCGAGGTTTACGATAATCGAACCGGTCAAGCTCCTGACGAGCTTCATTGGCAATGCCAAACGAGGTGGATTGATCGATGATGTTTTTTGAGGCGAGACCGATTTCAACCTCCCAAGTTGTGCGCTTGGAGGTTTGAGTTGAAGTTGATGAAACAGCGCTCAACGGAACTCTGAGGATGGAGCGAGTAGCATCGTCATTATAGAGATAGTAGCCGACATATGGCTCAAAAGCTGCGGAAGTTCTAAAAGTTCCGGTAAAAGCATGAATCGGCTCGGATAAAGTATCATTGGCTGCTTGAACCGCGGACCAGTCCACTGGCCGAGTGAATGGATTTGTGATTAAATTCCAACCGAGGTGCAATTCAATTTGCGCCTCTTGATTTACCAACGACGCCGCATTGGCGCTTGTCTCAATGGTCACTGTGTCTCGACTGATGAGCCAAAACGCGCGTCCGACTTTGAATTGAAATTTATCAGAGCCGTCATGCTCCTCAAGAAAATCCTCCGGCTTCGCGCTCGTGGAGCCATTGTCCCGATATATCTGCCAGTCTTTGCCTTGATCACCTCTCAGAAATTCTTTTAAGGATTTATTGCTCACACCGGGAAGCCCCACGATTCGATAGTCACTGGCCTTGTAGTCAGACGCCTTGTTGTGAATGCTAAAGTTGTAGGTTCTTTCCAAGCTTAATGTGGAGGGATAATCCACGCCTCGGAAGACGCCGTTGGCAATAGTTCCTGCGAATATTACGTCGCTCGCATTGAGGGCAAGAGCCCGGACAGTCGTATTCGCTAACCCGTTATTAATTGGGGCCCAATTGTCGCCGTTATTCGTGGAACGAAATACTCCGCCACCAACAGTTCCCGCAAAGATATCTCCATTCGCATTGATGGCAAAATCATCGACCCAGGAATTCGTCAAGCCATTGTTGATTACTTCCCAATTTTCGCCGTCATCTGTGGAGCGAAGTGCTCCATCGAAACCAGTTCCCGCAAAAATATCTCCGTTCGCGTTTATAGTGATAGCATAAACGCTCCTATTTGTTATGCCACTGTTGGCTGGCGCCCAACTGTTGCCACTATTGGTGGAGCGAAACACTCCACCACCAAACGTGCCAGCGAAAATATCTCCACTCGTGTTTATAGCAAGTGCAAGAACAAATCTATTCGTTAACCCATTGTTGACTGCCGTCCAACTGTTGCCATTATTAGTGGAGCGAAACACCCCTTCCTCCGTTCCTGCAAAAATATCCCCACTGGTATTAATGCCGAATGCTTGAATGCTGAAATTATTCAGACCATTGTTGACGGGACTCCAACTGTTGCCGTTATCTGTGGAACGATATATTCCACGAAAAATCGTTCCGGCAAATATATTTCCACTTGCAGTAATTGCAAGAGCAGAGCCATTCTGAGCCGTCAGGCCGTTGTTGATTGCCATCCACTTGTTGCCATTATTTGTGGAGCGAAAAACTCCACCACCCAGCGTCGCTGCAAAAAGGTCTCCACTTGCATTGATAGCAAGCGCATCCACACGAGTGGCTGCCAGGCCATTGTTTACTACCGTCCAATCTGCGCCATTATTCGTGGAACGAAAAATCCCACTACCGCTTGTTCCTGCAAAAATGTCTCCATTCGCGTTAAGGACAAGAGCATAAACAGAGTTGTTCTCCAAGCCGCTGTTCACTGCCGTCCAATCGGCGCCATTATAAGCAAAGCGAAGTACCCCAGCACCATATCCCGCAAATACATCTCCACTTGTATTGAGGGCAAGCTCATAATAGGCAGTCCCGCTGTGAATTGGCGTCCAACTGTTGCCATTATTTGTGGAAAAGAATATTCCACGATTCGTACCCGCAAAAATGTCTCCACCCGTGTTGATGGCAAGAGCATAAACACTGCCAGCCGGCAAATTGCTGCTGGCGGCAATCCAACTGTTGCCATTATCGCTGGAACGAAAGACCCCACCATTCGTGCCCGCAAAAATATCTCCGCTCGCGTTGATGGCAAGAGCATCGACACGGGTGGCGGTCAGACCGCTTTTGACCGCCGTCCAACTTGTGCCATTATTGATGGAGCGAAACACCCCATCATTCGTGCCCGCAAAAATATCTCCATTTGTCTTTATGGCCAAAGCAAAAATATTGAACTCTGTCAGACCGCTGTTGACTGCCGTCCAAGTGTTCCCATTATCTCTGGAACGATACACCCCACTGCCGCCTGTTCCTGCAAAGATATTTCCACTCGCGCTAGTGGCAATAGCAAAGACACGGTTATCCGTAAGGCCGCTGTTGATTGCTATCCAACTAGCGCCATTATTTGTGGAGCGAAACGCCCCGCCATCCTCGGTGCCTGCGAAAATATCGCCACTGGCGTTCACGGCAAGAGCGTTAATACTGCCTCCCTCCGGCCCATTCGTCTGCTGCCATAAAACTTGCGCCGTAGCAATTGAATTGCTTGATGCCAAAAACAAAAGCCACGAAATCAATACGCTCACAAAATGACGGCCATGATTAAATTTTATTTGATGGGTGTTCATGGTGTGCCTCATTACCAAATCAATAAGCTTCCGGTTGTCATCAATTCATAGAGACTTTAATTCCTGGTTGGTCTTCCGGGAAAAGGAAAAACGTTGGGCGTTGTCGTGGAGTCATTTTTTGCGCCGCGTGATAGAAGAATGGCGCTGCCGACGCCGAGCGCAACACCGCCGCCAATCACCGGCCAAAGCGGGAACCCATCCTTTTCAAATTTCCATTGCTTGCTCAACTTGGTTTCTCTCAACCAATCCTCGACAATGGGCAAAACCAGGTTCATGTGCAAAGCATAGCCTTCAGTCTTTTGCTCAACAAAAATCGAAACACCGATCATGCGGCCGTTCTTTTCAACCAGCGGTCCGCCCGAGTTGCCGGGAGCGATACGCGCATCAAAAACGAGATACTTGGGTTCGAGGCGGGTAATGCGGCCCACGGTTTGGGAAAGCCGGTCGGTTTGCGGGTAACCGAAAGCCGCTACTTTTTCTCCGGGCTTTAATTCTTGTGTTCGCGTGTAGATGATGACTTCGTTGCCTGTCACTCGTTCTCTGGTGACAATCAAAGCCAGATCATTCGCTCGATCCACACGATTCGGCAACACAAGAGCAGAGACCGGCGTCACCTCAGAGGCTATCTTGACTTTGAGGTTGCGATAAAACTCCAACGGAATATCCGGGTCAGTTTCTTTAAAGTTGGAGGCCACGACGTGGCAGGCGGTGAGAATCAAGGCGCGGCCGTTGGGGGTTATTCCAACAACGACTCCGGCGCCGTTGGCCTGCCCGTCGTTGCAAATGATGTTGGCCGTCGCCTTTGCCACTTTGTTATAAACCTTGGCCGGCATTTCGGGCAAAGCTTCGGACTTCGGCTGCATTGGCTGCTTTTGCGCCCGGCCGGTTGCATGTACGCAAAGCACGCAACTCAGCAGCAAGAAAACACGCCACGGCGCCGAGTTCGATTTTTTTTCAATCATTAGTGTTCTCACTTTTTGCTGGTTTTGCCTGCAAAGCATTCTGGATCGATTATCAACTTGACAATGTTAAGGAGCGCCGATTAAATAACTTTCCCATTTGCGACAGGTTGTCATTCCCGCAGATTTTTAAGCGGGAATCCATTTTACGCCGTCTGGATGCCTGATTAAAGCGCTCGGGCATGACAGATCAAATGAGCAAGTTATTTAATCGACCTTCCTAAGTTAACATTGTCAAGCCCAGTATCAAGCATCATCTCGTTACGATCATTTTCTTGACCACAGAAAAACCGCCCGCACGAAGCCGGTACAAATAGACGCCGCTGGTCACCGGTTCGCCTTGCTCATTTCGTCCATCCCAAATGGCGATATGATAGCCGGCTTTTTTCTGTTCATGGGTGACGAGCGTAATGATCTCTTCGCCGAGAAGGTTATACACTTTCAATGTCATGTTTTCGTCCCGCGGCAGTCCATATCGAATCGTGGTCAAAGGATTAAAGGGATTGGGAAAATTTTGCGACAATTCATATGATGCCGGGGCGGCGTTTAGCGCGGCTGGGGCTTTCGAAATAAACTCGCGGGTGCCCACGATGAGCTTTAAACGCTTTGGATGATTTTCGTCGTGTACCACCAAAGAGTACAAATTGTTCTCGCGGAGATTTTGTGAAATCTGAAGCGCTTCATCCACCAGCCAGATCTCAAATCCTGCGGGCACGGTTTCCAGCTTCTCGAAAGTAAGCCGGACTTTATCGCGCATGTTGGTTTTTACTTCGAATTCCCATATTTCGCCCGCAACAGGCGCCGGCCGGGCGTCGATGCAAAAAGCTCCGCTTCTTTGTCCTTGTTGCGGATAGGGAGAATACACCGAAACGTAATCACCAATCACCGGCGGCTCGGGTTGATCAATGGTATCTTTGCCAGGGTTTGCCCGCGGGCTGGCGATGGCGTAGTTATCCCGGTAATGCGCATTCCGGCACTGCGCGAGAATATGAATCGACCAAGTAATATCTCCTTCAGATTGATTCTTGAAAGCAACACCGCTTGAAGCCGTATGGTCAGGATTGATGAAGAGCAAATCTATGCCCGAAGAATCATTGTGAACGGCGTAGCCAAGAAATGGCTGGACTGCCTTTACGGTATCGCTACTCATGGGATCATTCCAGTCGGGGCCGGTGAACTTTCGAATCTTGAAAGTCCTACCAGACTTCAAGCTGACATTTTTAACCAGAATGGGAAAATTGAAAGGTGTTGCGACGAAGTTCCATTTCGGATGCAAAGAGATTACAAAAGGTTCATCGCTTGGGATTGTTTCTCCTTGCCCGGTGTCAATGACCTTGTCTTTTTCCCTAACCGCGAGCCAGAAGGCCTTTCCGGGTGCCATCGCAAATGAAAAAGCTGGATCCGTAAGCTCGACGTTGTTTTGATCTTCGCGCAAGGCAAAGAAGCGCCATTCGTGTTTGCCATCGGAACCCAAATAAGGACCGAGATCATCTTCCAGCACGTCTTTGGGGCCGGGGTTTTTTAAGAGTAGAGGCACGGAAATGAGGCGATAATCCCCGGACTGGATACCATTCGGCTGTGGCGACTCTTTCACAATGCCAGGCTCGGAAATAATGACTTGCACGGAATGAATCCCGCTTGGAGGGTGTCGCGTCATATCTCCGTCCGAATCCATGGCCTTGATGAAATATTCCACGCCTCGCGAGGCAACGGCTCCGCCGGGGATTACACCTCGAAAAAGGCTTCCGGATAGGCTCATGAGCGTTGGTTCGAAAGCTGTTTCTCCGCCCTGGCGATAATTCAAAAAGACGCTGGCGAGGCCGCGGTCATCTTTGACTGTGGCATCTATGGTAATGTCCAAAGCTTCTTCGATTTGGGAAGGCGCAGACACACTATCAATTTTCGGAGGCTGGTTAAAAATCGAGGTGTATAAATAAGCAGAACCGGAATTCTCCATTGCTTGATTGTCGTCATTGTCGTCGTGGAATGCCCCTATCACGGCGTATTCTCCACTGAGGGCAATTGAATTTCCGAATTGGTCCTCTGCTGCCGCGTCGCGAGCGATGAGCTTCGGCTTCTCGTCCCAACTCGTTCCGTTGCGCTTGAAAATATAGGTTGAGCCGGCCTCTAGTTTGGCATGGTCAGAGGTGATCGCTCCGACCATAGCGTAGGCGCCGTTGAGCGCCACCGAAACCCCGAATTTATCTTGCGCGGTCGCGTCTCCGGCAATGAGCTTGGCCTCCTGGTTCCAGCTTGTGCCGGTGCGTTTGAAAATATAAGCAGCGCCGGAGTTGCTTTTTCCATTAGCATCGTTAAAAAGCGCTCCGACCACGGCGTAGTCCTGAGTGACGGAAACAGAACTTCCAAATTTGTCGCCTGCTGCCGCGTCGCCGGCGGTAAGCTTCACCTCCTGGACCCAGCTTGTGTCTCTGCGTATGAAAATATAGGCTGCGCCTGCGCTTCGTCCTGCAACAACATCATCTTTGCGGTCTGCCCCTACCAAAGCGATATCGCCACTGAGCGCAACGGCATTTCCGAATCCATCTGATGTATCTGCATCACTAGCGATGAGCTTTGCCATCTGGTTCCAGTTTGTGCCGGCGCGTTTGAAAATATAGGCCGAGCCTGAATCGGTTTTTAGATCAACATTGGGGAATGCTCCTATTAAAGCATAATCGCCGCTGATGGCAACGGATCGTCCGAAGCGATCCTCAGCCGCCGCGTCGTTGGCCGTGAGCTTTGCCTGTTGATTCCAACGGAGGTTGTTGCGCCTGAAAATATAGGCCGCGCCGGCATTTTGTCCTTTTTCATCGTGTGTGAGCGCTCCTACCACGACAAAATCGCCGCTGATGGCAACCGACTTTCCGAATCCGCCCGCCGAATCAGCGGCGGTGAGCCTATCTTCCCGCGGCCAGCTGAAGCCGGCGCGCCTGAAGACATAGGCAGAGCTTGATCGATCTCCCACACCGCCATCGCGGGAAGCTCCAATGACGGCGTAGTCGCCGCTGATCGCAACCGAAATTCCGAATAGGTCATGTGCCGTCGCATCGTTTTCGGCGGTAATCTTGACTTCAGTTTGGCTCTGGCCCGCTTGCTCAAAAATAAACATGAGCGCGAGCGCAACAGGAAAAATTCTGGTCATGGTTTCATTCTCGCTTTATCTCTGGTGAAAGCCGGTCAAGGCAATGCTGGAGGATCTTCTATATCCTCTCGTCCCTTGGGCTGGCCGCTTGCTAGAACCAGAGCAGTTGTTGCTCCCACTGCCACCGCTCCTCCGGCGAGGACCCGCCAATCTTGCCACAAGGCTCTATCCTTTTCAAGCCGCCAGGCTTTTTTCAGTTTGAGATTTTGCAGCCAGGCGTTCACAACTGAAGACACTAACGCCATGCCGAGGGCATAGCCCTCTTTGCTTTCAACATAAGTGGCCATTGCGATCATGCGGCCGGCTTTGTCCACCACCGGTCCGCCGGAATTGCCCGGAGCAATTGCGGCATCAATAACCAGATAATTGCCTTGCACGCGATTGAAGTTGCCCACGGTTTGGTTGATCTCATCGGTGTTGGGAAAGCCGAAAGCCGCCACCGTTTGACCGGGTTTGATTTTGTCACTTAGCGTATACGCGATCAGCCGCTCTTCGGAAATCGCGTCGTTCGTGGCGATGAGGGCAATGTCATTGGCGCGATCGACAAAATTGGGCAAGACGCTGGCGGCCAGGGGCTTGGCTTCGAACGCCGTTTTAATGCTGATATGGGTGAAGAACTCCAAAGGAATGTTGGGATCGGTTTCTGAAAAATTTTTCGAGACCACGTGACAGCAGGTAAGAATCAAAGCCCGATTTTGTTTGGTGATGCCGATCAAAACACCGCTTCCAAAATCCGCGCCATTGTCGCAGATGATTCTGACCGTTGCCGGCGCCACTTTGTCATAAACCTCGGCCGGCATTTCCTGCTTTTCTTTGGTCACGGGCCGCTTTTGCGGCCCGGTTTGGGCAATGCCGTTGATGCCGGCATTGAAGAAGAGGCCAAAACCCGAGGCCAGCAGAAGCAAGGAAGACATTTTATCCATGGTTTCCCTCGTTTTTATTTTTATTCCGAAAATGAATGAGCAAAGGCACGACCACCGTCGCCACCCACCCCAGCCACGTGATGAGAACCGAAGTCGTGGGATTTTGCGTGATGAAAGACAAAAACCCAGGCACCAATTCCTGCTGCGCGGCGTCGCGGCCGATGGTCAGGCTTTGCAGCCGGCCTTGGGCGCGCAGCTTGAAGCCGTTGCCGATTTCGGAGAGATTGTAAATCGCGAAACGGTTGGGTTCGGCTGCCAGCTCCAGGTCGCCGGCATTGCGGGATTTGAAGCTCAAATTATCGAGCGGGACATTGCGGCTGATCGAAATACTATCGATAGTCGATTGCGGCAAAATATCTGCGCCTCTATAAATGTTTTTCGAGAAGGCGAGATTCTCGACGAGCTGCTCGACCAAAAATTGCGTCTCTTCTTTTGAGTTGGAATTGGCGTTCAGCAGCAATTTGCCGTTTTGTCCCGCCACTTGCAAAGAGCGGGAAAGCTCGTGCAGCTCGACGCGCACGGTATCCGCAAACAAAGGAGTGAGATCATGGCCGGCGCCGTCGGTGACTGTGCAGTCTTGTATCCAAAGATCGAGGTCTCCGGCAACACTGAGAATCAGTTGCGGTGCCGGCGAGCTTTGTTGAATGTCGATCTGCAAATTGCCGGGGCGGCGGCGCAAATTGACCTTGCCGCCAACGGCGCAAGTGAGCTCTTGTACTGAAAGATTTTCTACCGCGGCCATAAAGGTCACTTTGCCGTTGCGTGAAGCCGTCCTAATCGAAATCGGATTTGATATCGCACTGGCATTGGAACCGCCCAGCGCATTCAGCGTCATTTGCAGGGGTTGGAAATTTTCAATACTAACCTCCTGCGCCCACAAACCGGATTGTAGCAGGGGCACGGTTTCTTCGCTTTCATGGGCAGGCAAAGAGAAGTTAGCGCTTTGAGCGAAAATTTCGAGATCGATAATTGTGCTTTTCGGTATCACATTCAAAAGCACGAAAGTGAGAAAGGCGAAAAGCAATGTCACCAGAGAATAAATGAAAACGTTGCGGCGAGAGACGGTTTGCGCGACGGCGTTTTTTGCTTTTTTATCGATAAAGAGCGCGCCATCGGACGAGCGCATGAACAGCACCGGCGTGCCCCATTCGAAATGGTGATCTCTCGAAAACAGCGCGACTCTGGCTTCGGTCGCGGCGACGTCTACGGGCAAATGATCGGCGAGTGCGCCATAAAAAGTGCGGGCGAACTGAATCGCGGCTTCATTTGAAATGGCGAATTGCATCGCCGCCACCGCCGGAATGCCGAGCTGCACGAAAGTCGCCGCCGTGCCGGCAAACGGATTCACCAGCGAATTGCGCCCGCCTTTGCAACTGTTCAATACCACCAGCCGCAGCGCCGGATGATTATTGAGCAGCGCTCCCACCTGCTCCGCATTCACGCGGTCCACGGCTTCGGCTTCATCTTCGAAGGCCAGCCAGCCTTGCTGCGTTACCGGGTCAAAATCGCCGTGGCCGATGAAATGAAAAACGTGAAAGGCGTCGCGGCGCAAAATATTTTGCAAATCGATTACCGTCGCTTGTTCCAGCCAAACGATTTGCACCAACCCCTTCTGCTCCAGCGGCGCCAACGCTTCTTGCAGCATGCCTTTTTCTGCGTCAATGTCGAGCGCAAGCAGTTCCGATGGGCTTGAAATCATAATGAGCAGGCGCAGGGGCGGCGCCACACGCAAGGGCGAGACGGACCTGGGCAATTCCAAATAGCGCACCATTGGCGTTTGGCGGTTTAAGCTCATAAACTGGTTAGTGGAAATGTCGTACAAATATTCCCAGGGCAAATGCGCCAATGCCGGCACCTCTTGCAGATGCAGGCGGGTACGCAGCCCCGCGTTTCCTTCCGCCAAAGCGAGCGCAAGACTGCTTTTGAACAAAGCGCGTATATCTTTTTGGAAGACGGTTTCAAACAGAATGCCGCCGAATTTCTTGATAACGCCGAGGTCGAGCGTGTGGCCGGAGAGCGATTTTTCAATGGTGAGAATTGTCGCTTGCGCTTCCTCCCAGGTGAAGGGTAAAGAAAAGCTGTGCCGGGCTTCCCCGCCGCCGGAACGCGCCTTGATCTGGTAAAGATTGTGGGACTCATAAAACTCGAGATCGAAGTTTTGAAAGCTGGTTTGCGGCATCGGTCATGCACCGGATAAGAGGATTCAAAATTAGAAAGGGAGTAAAGCGAATATTATAGCGGTTTTGGAATGAATGGGTAGCTTCATCCCATATTGTCATCAGAAGGAATCTTTTGAAGGGCTTGGCGAAAACCTTAATTTCAACGTGTCATCTTGGTGCTCAAAAAGATTCTTTCAGAATGACATGAAAAGAGGTGTCTCTTCACACAAACAAAAAACGCTGTAAACTGGCGATCTGCACCGCCTCCTCATCTCGGCGCATTCCAATTTCCTTTCAGAATTTCCGCCGCATGATAAAAGGTGTGTCTCAAGTTTACTCTTCGAGCATTCTCCCCCGGAAGCGGTTTAAAAGTGGCTTCGACAGCTATGTGATACCACCCGTCTCCTGCCATTCTATTGTTCCTATCCTTGCCATGCCAGCGCAGTGGCGCTTCTTCTTCAGCATTTATTCCCCTAAGTGTTGCCGCATAGATGGGAGCTAAAGAACCAAAGGGATAGATTTTGTATTCCAAGATGCTGATCGCCTGCAGCGGAATGAAGCAAAAGCGATAGTTTAGTTCCGCGTGTTTCGGCGCCGCGCTGAAGATTGCCACCGGCACAATTTTTTTACCGCTTGAATCTGAGATTTCTGCGAGGGGGGCCAAATCCTGGAGGGAGATTTGGTAAAAGCGCGGAATTTCAGCCGGCCATGAAAACGAGTTCAGTCCTGCAGGATACTCCCGGCGCAGCGGTTCCATTTTATAACGCTTTTTGAGCTCGCGCACGGTTAGGCTCATTCTTCTTGCGCCCTGGTGCAGATAAAATGCCAGCTTGTATTCCAACGGTTCTCCGGAGGAAAGAGATTCGCTGCTTTCGATGCCGGCCGAAACCAAAACCAGGCGCTCACCGGCAACCAACGTTTTCGCTGGAACGATACCTTCTTTGCGATCATTGTACACTTTATAACTATATTTGTCTTCTTGTGCCTGCAAAGAGGCGCTTTGCCCGAGAGCCCTCCAGCCTGCCGGCAAAAATTGCTGCAACCCCGGCAGGAACAGCAGGTGCAGGATTACGAAAACAATGGCGTTCTGATTTTTTTTCATCACGTGCAACTCGATAGATTTGTTTAACAGTATGGCCCCAACGCAGACGAGCCGCAACCAAAAAAGATTAACACGGAGAAAACTGAGCAAACAGAGACGGGAATGCATGGAAACCGCCTTTTCGCTTTGTAATCTCTGTTTACTCTGTTTTCTCTGTGTTGAAAATCTTTGTTTTTTTTGCAACGATTGAACTTTTAATAGAACAAGGCGAACAAACTCAGAATAAAATAATGACAGTAAAGATGGAAAATATGGTGCTATTTTGCCAGCAACATTTTTCTCGTCATGGAAAATGCGCCGGCTTGTATGCGGCAGAAATATACGCCGCTGGGAACAGCCTGGCCGCGCGCGTCTGAACCGTTCCAAAATTCGATATGATAACCGGCGGGCTTTTCAACATGATCCAAAAGCACAGCGAGCTCTTCGCCCAGAAGGTTATAAATTTTCAACGTGACGCGCGCGGAACCCGGCAAACCATAGCGGATGGCGGTCGTCGGATTGAACGGGTTGGGATAATTTTGAAACATCACATACTCGGGCGGTCTAAGATTCTCGATTTGCGCCACAATGAATTTTACCGGGCCGGCCAAAGCCAGAAAGCGCCTACTTTCGCCGTTTCCGAAGCTGTGATATTCAAAATACGGCTTCGCACGCAGATCGTGAAGCACGCCGGTTTCTTTGGGGATCAACATCAGTTTTGCCGCTTGAGGGAATGAACCTTCATCAGTAAAGACCAATTGAATGCGCCCCTCGATTTTTGATTCCACGACGAACTCCCACACTTCTCCTTCCATTTTTGCCGCGCGAATATCTTCGCGGTAATTACCTGCAAACCGCAGCCAGTCCGGATGGGGAAAATACGTGCGCAGGGAAGGCTCGAACGGGAGCGGCGCTTCGAGCCAATCTTGCCGATCGTATTGATCGCTGGCGCGAGATGACTGTCCTAGCAAAAGCGTCTGCGACACGCCGTTTACTTTTGCAAAAAGCTTGAGGCCCCAATCTAATTTAAATTTAGCTTCTGCTTTGTTCAAATTCGAAGCTTCAATCGGCGGAATGACAAGAACAATGCTATCGGCCTCAATTCTAATGAAATAGCCTTTGTAAGGTTCCAAGAATCTAGCGCGATCGTGCTCTTTCAGGGTATCGTTCCATTCTTGGAAATCGGTCAAGCGTGCATCCGTTGTGACGCTGTCAGCGGGTACTCTATACGCATACGGATTCGCCACTTGATGCCAGCCCTTTCCGATGAGAGTCAACGCAGCCTGAGCCGGAGCGACAGAATGCCCGCGACCTGTATTCAAGGTGTCAACATTCGCGAGGGCTAACCAAAAAGCACGGCCAGGCTCAAAGGTCACTTCGCTCAATGCCGGATATTTTTGCGATCCTTTATACTCTTGATATGCGCCGTTGCCATTGTTGGCAAGGGGAGCCCAACGAAAAAGCCGCCATTTTGCCGGATCATATTGCCCCAAGACGCCTTCAACTTCGAGCACTTGTGAAATGGATTTGCGTTCGCCAAGATTCAAAGGTATGGAAATCATTTGATAAATTTCGTCCGGACCTGGCTTGGAAGGCGCAACGTGAAAGGATTCGTTGTTTGTAAAAACTTCTATATAGCCGGGATTGGAAAAACTTTGAAACGTATTCGGATTTCTAAAAACGGAGCCATCGCTAGCTTCAATATAGTATTGAATACCGCGAAGCGTTAATTCGGAACCTGAAATGGACGCTTCATATTGAGTGGAATCTGTCAAATTCGGCGTCATAGAAACCGGTGTATAGCTTCCTCGCGATCCGCCCTGCCGATAATGGAGCACAGCGGTGACCGGATGACGGTCTGCGATACGAACACTGATTTTTACATTTTCGCCTTTTATAGGGGATGGCGGCGAAAGTGAAAACCGAGAGATTTGCGGCGGATCTCTATCATTGATAAAAACTTTGAAGACCATCGTGTCGGAAACGTCTAAAGTATCTCGACTCGCGTCAGAAGGACGAATGTGTATTTGGAACCCTTCGCTGTTGACCTCCGGCGCCTGCCACACGAACGCTCCAGCTTGAGGAGGATGATCTCTTTTGACAAATTGCGGCGGCGCATTCGCATCTGTGCGATAGAAAATATCCACTTTGTTGATAAATCTCGCGCTGAAATCGACCATAAATGTTTCACCGGCAAACAATGTGTCTAAGGCGGTCAATCGATTTTTAAATCTCACCTTGCCCAAAGAGAAAAAGTTGGCGCCATTTGCTCCTACCAGCCAGAGGTTCATGGTGTCAATCATCGCTACGGCATTGAAAGTTGTCGAAAGGCCGGTCTCGGGCACCCAGGTTTGTCCGCCGTTGGAGGTGCGAAGCACAGTGCCATTGAAGCCCACGGCTACGAGATGATTCGCATCGATTCCGGCAATGGCATTCAATGCTGAGGTAACATTGCTCGCTTGCGGCTGCCAGGAATCGCCGCCGTCGCTAGTTGTAATGATCGTTCCGCTCGAGCCTACGGCCCAGCCGCGGCGAGCGTTGGCAAAATGAACGCCTTCAAGCGTGGCGGTGGTGTTTGGTGGCGAAATATCAGACCACGTTTGACCGCCAGTGCTCGTGCGAATAATGAGGCCGGTGTTGCCGACAATCCAGCCGAGGTTGCGATCGAAAAAAGCCACATCGCGATAAGTAGAACCGTTGTCGCTTCTCAACGCAACGAAAGCCGAGCCGCTGTTCGATGAGTGCAAGACGGTTCTGCTGCCTCCCACCGCCCAAAGCAAATGGCCCGCGTCGCTGCTGCCGCGCACGCACGCAATGGCATAAAGCTCGGGTGAGGTCGGGATCGTCCGTGCCTCCCATGTTCCTTGCGAAGTCCGGCGATAAACTTTGCCGCTTGACGTCGTTCTCAACGTCCCCACGATCCAGCCGAAAGTGTCATCAACAAAACAAATTTCGTTGAGGCGGTCCTGTGAAGAAACGCCATTGTTTTCCGGCGTCCAGGTAAATCCTTTGTTGGTGAGGTAATAGACTGTGCCCTGGTCCCCCACCACCCAACCTTCTTGGGAATTACGCATGTGAATCCCATGCAGCGGAATCGTAACGTCAGGCTTGAGAGTGACCCACTGTGCCTGAGCATTTGCCAAAGCGAGCAACCACAAACCAATCAACCGAAATTTCATGGGATCGACCTCTTCAAATTAAAAGCGATAAATCAAACCAGCCTGCGCTTGAGCGAAGCGGGAATCTTTCCTGGAAAGCCAATGGTATGTGCTCCCGGCCTCGAAGGCGAGCTTACGCGATAATTTAACGTTAAGCCCCACGCCTACCTTCGCGCCATATTGATCGTCGGCATTTGCAAAGAAGTAATATCCCGGTCCCGCTTCAATAAACGGCCTCAACGCACGACTGCGAACAACATAATAGCGGCCTGCCAACGTCACGCTCACCAACTCATCATCGGATATTCCAACGCTATCGCTTTCTAATTGACTCCGGCCAATCAACAGATACAAATTCCATGGGCTTTGTGCAAAGTTATACTCCACATCTACCATTATGGAGGCAGCACCGTCTTTATAAAGTTTTCCCATGTTGCCCACAGGAAAGAGCTGCCCATAATGAATGCTCATTGCGCATAAGAGTGATTTTCCTGTTGCCGGAATTTGATATGGCGGGAAATCTTTGCCTTGATATTTTACACGAATGACCGGTTGACTGCCCGGCGGATATGAGATATTCTGCACGTAATTCCCTTCCAAATTATTTTCGAAAGTTCCCGTGAGCGATCCGCCGGTGATTTGTACCTCGAAGTCTTTGCTAAAACTCGGGCCGAGAATATTGCCAAATGTGTCACGAGGTTGAATCACAATTTTGCCCTGGCCGGATTCAGTGGGCACGAATTGAATTTTAGAGACATTCCAATCCGGAACAACCCTTACCTGCACGGGAAAATGAATGGTCTTGGCGCGGCAGAATGTGTCGCCGGCAACCGAGGTTTTGCCTCTCACCTCGAACACGAACTTATGCACCTCCGGCTTTACCAAAGGCTCCGTTAGCCAGGTAAAAATGCCGTCGCTGGTCACCCGGTCGCCGTCTTTTCCTTGATCATTAAAAACGACGGTGCGATTGCTGAAATTCGGCGGCGGAACCCGGTTTTCCGCGTCGAGGTAACGGTATTTCGATCCTGCCGGCGCAAAGTCGACGTTGTTGCGAAAAGAGAAAACCGTGTCCATTTGGCTAGGCGTTAATAGCTGTTCCGCATACAAATTTCCCAGGCCAAGGACAGGCTCCTCTTTATTCAACAGCGCGAGCAGAGAGTCTTCTGTGACGGCACCGGTTTTAAAGCTCATTTCAAAGGGCACGCGATCGCCGGTTTGAGGCTGCGCCAGGGTGTGGCGAATCTCAAAGCCCAAACCGGAGCGGCCATAGGAGCCGAAATTATGGAGACCGGAATCCACGGCGGTGATCTGCACCTGCCAATCGCCGCGATGCGCGCTCAAGAAACCATGGCCAAAATTGAAATACTGCGTGCGCTCTTTGGGGGCATATATGACTTGGGTAAGAGTATTCGCGTTCGCAGGAGTGACGGTAAGGCCGCCCGGCACGTGAATGTTTATCTCCGGCACCCTGGCATCTCGCACAGGCGCCACGCTCACGGAAATAATCAAAGTTGAATCGAATGTGCTGACGCAAATATCGAAACTGCGGCTTTCACCACTTTTAAGGATGAATGTCGGGTCTACAAGATTTTCGAAGTCCAGCGTGCCTTCGATAACGACGTCCCTCATCTCTTTGGCAAGCTCAAAAGGAGTCGCGCGGGCGCCCGACGCACCGGTTGATGATCCTGGGTCTAGGAAATATACCGCCCCCATTGTGTTTGTAGAGATATTGTTGAGCTCATTCGGCGTCGCCGCCAAGTCTGCGGGATTGCCAAACCCGATGCCATAAACGCGCAGATTTTGAGCAACCCCAGCTACCTGATTAAACGTTGCAGACCAATCCGGTGTGAGTGTCGGCGGCTGATTATTCTCGCCATCGGTCAGAAGTAAGATCGCGCGACTGCCGGGAGTATGATTCGGAATCGACGCTCCCGCAGCGCCAAAAACCTGGAACTGCTCTTTGGACTTGATCAAGCCTTGTCCAATGGGAGTGCCTGGAATTCCTACCCGAGGAGTAAAGCCATTAATTTGGTTATGAATAGTGGGATGAAAAAGTTGTTCCTTTTGCGGCACACCGGTTGGTATCTGCGCCGAGGGCGTAAAGATATCGGTCCATGCAGTAGCCATAATCGCGAAGCCGGGAAATTGAATGATGCCAACCCAACCGTCGCTGGGACGTTGGTGAGCGCCCATTGGATCGGTATAGTTCTCTACGATATTGTCAACGTCAGTCATCAATTGCTGAAACGCCTGCTTGGCAAAAGCCCACCGCGTGCCCGGCGTTCCTGCCGCTTTGAGATTGGCTGGGTCATCCCATGCCAGTATTGGGTTTGGCGTCAAAACAAAGTTCATGCTGCCCGAAGCATCCATGCAGAAGATCATGTCGCCCACGGAATAAGTTTGCGCGAATAGACCATGCTTGTGCAGCAACAGAGAAAGGACCAACGCGAAAAAAATAAAGAAACGACGCATCTTGACACTCTCCTCACTTTTGGTATTCTTTTAACTTTTCATGAGTGACTAATAGTTGTGGTGCGATGGCGGCGGCGGCGGATCACCGAAGAGGGTTTCTTCTTTGGGCGGCGGTTTGAAGAGCAAATATCCGCCACCGCCCATCATGGCAAGGCCGGGAGCCAGAATCTTCGGATCGCGATACATCCGTTGCCAAACCGAAACATACTTCTGTCGCTGCCAAATCTCTTCCACTCTGATTTTTTTCAGCCAATCATCGGTCACGGATAAAATAAAATCCATGGAAACGGCGTAGCCTTTGGCCTTGGTAATGCCTTCGTAAAAAACGCACATGCCGATCATGCGGCCGGCGTCGTCTACCAAAGGCCCGCCGGAGTTACCCTCCTCGATAGCGGCGTCGAAAACAAGGTATTTTTCATCGCGTTCGATAATCCGCCCGACGGTTTGCCGAAGTTTTTCGGTTCCCGGAAAACCGAAAGCAGCAACTTTCTTCCCGGGCTTGACCCCGCGGCTGTAATCGTATCTGATCAGTTCTTTTTGTGACACGGTCACGCGTGTGGCGAGAAGGGCGACATCCGTGGCGCGGTCGCGCGGCTTCGAGATCAAGACCGCCGGCGCAAAAGCCGAATCCAGGCCGATTCGCATTTTGATGCGGTCGTGGAATTGCAAAGGAATATCCGGGTCGGATTCTCTGAAGTTGCGCGCCACGACATGGCAGGCGGTCAATATCACCACCCGCCCTGAAGGCGTCAATCCGATCACGACACCACTGCCGGTTACTTCGTCGCCCTCACCACAAATGATTTTGACCATGATCGGGGCAAGTCGATTATAAATCTTGGCCGGCATCTCCGGCAAGAGGTCGGATTTATTTTCGGCCTGGCGCTTCTGCGCCCACCCCGAGTTCATCGCCAAAAACAGGAGGCTCAACATTGATACGCGCCCATAGGCCATCAGAAGGAAACTCGTTTTCATGTGCAACTCACTATTCATTATTGCGAAATTGCGAACCTTATGTCGGGAGCGCCTGATCAATGAGGATTTATAATGCAATAGACACTGGAAAGGAGGAGCAATTCCCAAAAGTTGGTAAATGATTTTGAGCATAAAAACACCGCAACCAAAAAAGATTAACACGGAGAAAACTGAGCAAACAGAAAGGGTAATGCATGGAAAACCACCCTTTCGCTTTGTAATCTCTGTTTACTCTGTTTTCTCTGTGTTGAAAATTTTTGCTTTTTTGCAAAGATTGAACTTGTAATGGCTTAATCAACCGCACGACTTTCAAATTGACAATCACCCTTTTTTTGCCTAAGTTTTCTCCGGATAAATTTTGTAGCATCTTTTTGTTCACTATGCGAAAGCTCAAGCATCTTTTGGAATATGGCGGCCTGTGGTTGTTGATCCAGGCCGTGGGCCTGTTGCCGCGGCCGGCGATGCTTGCGCTCGGCGCAGCTTTAGGCCGGTTTACCTTTTCCGTTTTGCGCATTCGCCGCCGCACGGCGCTCGATAATCTGCAACAAGCTTTTCCGGAAAAATCCGAAAAAGAAATTTTTGCCGTTGCCCGGCGCAATTATGAAAACTTCGGCGCCATGATGCTGGAGTATTTGCGCCTGCCGAAAATGCCGGCACAAGAAATAACCGCTTTGGCGCAGTTTCGCACGCCGGAAGATGCAGCGAAATGGCATCAAGCCGTGCAAAACGGCAAAGGTGCGGTGTGCATGACCGGGCATTTCGGGAATTGGGAATATATGGGCGCGATGGTGGCGCAACGTTTTCCTATGGCTTTTTTGTATCAGCCGCAGAACAATCCTTACGTCGATGCTTTCATCCGCCGCACGCGTGCGCACGCCAACATGCACAGCATTCCGCGCAATTCTTTGCGTGATATTCTCAAAGCCCTGCGCCAAAAAAAATTCGTCGCGATTCTTGCGGATCAAGATGCGGGCCGCAACGGCATCTTTGTAAATTTTATGGGAAGGCCGGCGGCGACGGCGCCGGGCCCGGCGGCTTTCGTGCTTAAAACCGGCGCGCCAATTTTGTTCGTGTGCAGCTTGCGCCAGCCCGGCGGCAGGCATCTCATCGAAAGCGAAGCGCTGTATTTTGACGATCTGCCGCCGCATTGGAGTGCAGAAGAAAAATTGCGGCACATCACGCAAAGCTGGACCGGCATTTTGGAAAAGTACGTGCGGCGCTATCCCGATCATTGGTTTTGGATGCACCGCCGCTGGAAAACCCCGCCGCCGGGAGAGTATTCTTAACGCGGACAAGCCGCAACCAAAAAGAAGGCACACAAAATTGAAAGCCCACAAAATAGTATTTTTGTGTGATTTCGTTTTTGTGTCCAAAATTTTTGCTAAGAGTTCACTTGTAGTGGTTAGCGATGTCCGCGCCGCATAAAATTCTCATGGTGCAAACCGCTTTCATTGGCGACGTCATTTTGGCCACAACTTTGGTGGAAGCGGCGCACCGCCTTTTTGACCCTGGTGAAGTGCATGTCATGGTGATTCCGGCCGCGGCGAATGTGTTGGAAAAAAATCCGCACATCCAGCGGATCTGGATTTTCGACAAGCGCGGCCGGCAAAAGGGCCTGCGCGCTCTGTGGCAGCTTGCCGCGGAATTGCGGCGGGAAAATTTCGACCTGGCCCTCGTGCCGCATTGTTCATTGCGCAGCGCGGCGTTAGTCTGGCTGGCAAAAATTCCGCGGCGCATCGGGTTCAATCGCAGCGCGGGCGCATTTCTTTTTACCGATCGCGTGCGCTATTCCGGGCAGCATGAAGTCGAGCGCAATTTGGATTTGCTGCGGCCGATCGGCAAAAGTTCGCACCCTTTTCAACCCGCGATTTATTGGGATGAAGCCGATGCGGCGCGGGTGGCGCAACTCTTCGCGGCGGCTTCGCCTTCACGCCGGAAGATTGCACTCGCACCCGGTTCGGTGTGGGCGACCAAGCGCTGGCCTGCCGAGCGCTTTGCCGCTCTGGCGAGCCGCTTGCTGAGTGAAAGTGACGCCGAAATTTTTTTGATCGGCGGGCGCGAAGACGCCCAACTCTGCGGGCGCATTCAAGCGCTCGCAGGTGCGCATTGCCACAATACGGCGGGTATGTTGACGTTGCGCCAATCCGCCGCGTTGCTGGATCAATGTGAAGTGCTGGTGAGCAATGACAGCGCACCCGCGCATTTAGCGGTGGCAACCTCATGCCGCGTGCTGGCGATTTTCGGCCCCACGGTCACGCGTTTTGGGTTCGCGCCTTATGGCGAAGGCCATGGTGTGATTGAAAAAGATTTGCCCTGCCGCCCTTGTAGTGCGCACGGCTCGCAAAAGTGCCCCTTGGGCACGCATGCTTGCATGCTGGAGATCAGTGTCGAGGAAGTATTTGCGCGTATCCTCGCGATGCTCAAGCCGGCCCCAGCTTTGTTATAGTTGTGAGAGAAGGGCTGGATAATACTACAATATTACAGCGTTTCTCATATGAATGAACAACCCTCTGAAATGTCATTCTGGAAGAATCTTGAATATCAATCATAAATTTCAAATCATCTTCGTTTGCAGCGGCAACAGTTGCCGTAGCCCGATGGCCGAGGCTCTGTTGCGCGCCAAGCTGCCGCAACATTTACAAGATAAAGTCGTCGTGCGATCAGCAGGCACGCTCGGTATTGACGGTATGCCGGCGACGAACTATGCCATTCGTGTGACCGAGGAACTGGGCGGCCGCTTGGCCGGCCATCGCTCGCAAGGCATTACTCTTGAGCTGATAGAAAACGCCGATTTGATTCTCAGCATGACCCACGAGCACGTGGACTTTCTGCGCCAGTATTATCCGGCTTATCGTGAAAACTTCTATTTGCTGAAGCAATTCGCCAGCAAAGAACCGCCGGAAGATCCGGAAATAGAAGACCCCATCGGCGCGAATATGGCGGTTTATCGCGTGTGTGCGCAAACCATAGCCGTCGAGCTCGATCGCATTCTGCCGGCGCTGGTGCAATTGCTCGAAACGCGCGCCCCGGCATGAGCAATGAAAACGGCCATGAATCCGCAACGGATTTTGCTTTCGCGCACCGACCGTTTGGGAGACGTGATTCTTTCCACGCCGGTCGCAACGGCGCTCAAAAAAAAATTTCCGAATGCGGAAATTTTTTTTCTGGCGCGGCCTTATGCTGGCGAGATTCTGCGCCTTCATCCGCATGTCGATGGCATCATCGCATATGACCCCGATCAGCCCGGCAAAGATTTGATCGCGTTGTTGCACCGGCATCGCTTCGACGCCGTGCTGGCGCTGTTTCCGCGCCCGCGATTGGCGTGGGCGTTTTATCGCGCCGGCATTCCCCGGCGCATGGGCACGGGCTATCGTTGGTACAGCGCGCTGTTCACGCCTCGCCTCTATGAGCATCGCAAAGACGGCCGCCGCCACGAGGCCGAATACAATTTGCAGCTTTTGCGGCTGCTGGGAATCGACGAGGCGAAGGTGGAATTTCATTATCGCTTTTCGCGCGCGCAGGAAGAGCATCTGCGCGTGAAATTGCTGGAATGGGGAATGGGCGAAAAATTTGCGGTATTGCATCCCGGCAGCGGCGGCTCGGCGCGCGATTGGCCGCCGGAATATTTCGCCGCGCTCGCAAAATATCTGGCGCAAGAACACCGGCTGCAAGTGGTGCTGACCGGGACGGCGCAGGAAAAATCTTTGACGCAACAGATGCAAAAACTTTTGCCGATAGAACCAATCGATCTGGCGGGACGTCTTTCTTTGATAGAATTGGCCGGGGTGCTGCGCCGCGCGATGTTATTCGCCGGCAACAGTTCCGGCCCGTTGCACCTCGCGGTCATGATGGGAACCCCGGTGCTGGCTTTTTATCCGCCGATCAGGGCTTGCCGCCCGGAACGCTGGGGGCCTTACGGGCAGCGCGCTGGCGTCCTGATGTCGCAAACCGAAGAATGTTATCGCTGCCGCAAGTCGCATGAGTGCGCATGCCCGTGCATGCGCGCCATTTCGGTTGCGGCGGCCATGCGAAAAGCGGAAGAAAAATTAGGCGCGCGGTCTTTATTAATTTCATAACCCGGACGAGCCGGAACCAAACAAGTTGTTTACGTTTTACGAATTACGCATCACGTAAGCCATAATTTGAAACTTTTTACCTCTTATGCATAAAAATATTTTGGTGATTAGGATCGTCGCTGCTGTGCAGAGTTGCTTGTTATTGCTGGTCTATTCTTTGACCTCTAGCCGGAAAGCTGCGGCTGAGAACGGCGCCGTCCCGGCGGCACCGCCAAAAGCGAGCGCCTTTCATGCGGATCAAGCGGACACAAACAACCGCACCGATTTTGAATTTCGTGAAGTAGAAAACGGCGCGTTTCGCGTGGGCGAGCGCCTGGAATACAGCATTCGCTACGGCGCTTTGTCTGCCGGCAAAGCCCGGCTGTCGATTCCCGAAATAGTAAATTACAACGGCCGGCCGTGTTACCATCTCTTGTCCGAAGCCTGGTCGAATCCTTTGTTCTCGCGCTTTTACAAAGTGGAAGATCGCGTGCGATCGTTCACGGATGCCGAAGGTATTTTTAGCTGGCGTATGGAGAAAAAGCAGCACGAAGGCGGTTTTCGTGATGAGCGCGTGGTGGAATTTGACCAGGCCGCCGGCCTGGCGATTACAACCAAAAAAGACCGGCGCGATAGCACGGAGATTCCGCCGTTCGCGCTCGACGTGCTTTCTGCGGTATATTACGTGCGCACGCAAAATCTCGCGATCGGCGATTCGGTGTTTTTTGACAACTATGACAACGGCAAAATTTATCCGCTCAAGATCATCGTGCATCGCAAAGAAAAGATTCGAACCCCGGCGGGAAAATTCGAATGCCTCGTGGTCGAGCCGTTTTTGCAAACCCCGGCTTTCTTTCAGCAAAAAGGCCGGGTGATTCTGCATATGACCGCGGATGCGCGCAAGATTCCGGTGTTGATTACCAGCCAGCTTTACCTCAAAGGATTCGATTTGGGGAATATCGTGGCGGAATTGGAAAAGATGGAAGGGGTATTGCCGGCGGGGAAGTAGTAGTTAGAAGCCTTTAAAAAGTATCTTGTGAAAACAATCCCGGTTTGCTATGCTTTAATAACACGAATCAACAACTACTAACAAGATGGAGGATCGTTTATGAGAATCATCTCTCTCTTGCTGTTTTATTTTCCGCTCCTAATATTTGCCCAGGAGCGTGGCGCCCCAGTTCCGGTTGGCACCGAAGGAAATCAACTTGTACTGGCAGTGGAGAACGCTTCTCGTTCATCACTTCGAGACGTACACGTTACCGTACGGTCGGCGCCTACATGGGCTGTATTTAAAAGCTCATCAGTTGCCATTGATTCTATCCCTTCCAAAGCATGGCGGGATGCAGTTTTGGAATTCCGCGTTCAAGAAGGAACAACCGATCAAACTGCTGCTGTTTTGCTCGCGATCACCGATGCTCACGGATACTTTTTAGGCAATCGCGTGATTAAAATGCGCACCGTCAATCTTCCTCGAGAAACAAAGCTTCATCACCCATACCCCAATCCAGCGAATCCATCTTCGACTATTCAATACGCTCTTCACGCGCCCTCACACGTTAAGATTGAGATTTTTAACACCCTCGGCCAGCGCGTTCGCCAGCTTATCGACGAAGATAAACCAGCAGGAATTTTAAGTATGATTTGGGATGGCAAGAATGATCAAACTGCTCCTGTCGCCAGTGGAATGTATATCGTAAGATTAAAGGCTACAGAGCAAGGAGCCAAGCGGACCAAACAATTTACCTCGAAAATTCTAATTCAAAAGTGAGGGAAGAGAACCATGAAACGGTGCTTGCCATTAGGGATGATGATTCTTCTCTTCGCACTAACGACGGAAGAAATAAAAGCGCAGGTCGTCGTGAGGGACAGCGTTAGAATTGCACGCATTCCTTTAAACAGAATGAGACCGCAGATTGATAAAACCAAACGTTATCCTTCCATCCTGCAAAACGATGTCGTGTCTGGGTTTGTCATGCCGAGAACCGGCATTTTGCAGATCTACTACAATCTGATTACGCGCCTTGATTTTGCCTTGCCTTCACATGCGAATTTGTTTATGTGGTTTGATCAAAATGGCGATTCTGTGTTAACCGATCTCTTGCTTCCACGTTTTCCAGACGTCATCAGTGGCCCGTTTACTTTTTTCAACGGGTGTTTCAGCAGCTTTGAAACCCATGATCAGTTTTATTACCAAAATTTCAGCGCGCCACCGAATGTTTATGTGTATGAGGTTGGGCGAGTTGCCCAAGGCGATACGGTACAATTTTTCTATGACACCCAAAGTCTCTTCTCTGGAACGAGAGATACTTTGGCAATTACCATCGCAGACGAGGTACGGCTCGGTGATGGCACGCTTGCGGGCTGGAGTGTTATCTTTGGTGAATATGATTTTTGTCTTGATGAATGGAATGACCGGCTGGATGTTTTTGTTGGGGTGCTGACGGATTCGATTTCATTTGATATTTCTGATCCGGAGGAGATATGGCCGACGTTGCCTGCCGGACAAGGAGGAAACCCTGGAAACCGCAACGTCAAGAATCCCATCACGATCAGGTTGACGCAGAACAGTCTGCCTCTGGCGAATCAAAGCGTGACGATCACTGCACGGATAATTCTTCCTTCCGGAGGCCATGATCATACCGTTCAACCGCCAGCAGATAGTTTAGGTTTATTTCGAGATCTCAATACATCAGCAACAGGGAACGGTACAATAACAACCTCAACAGATGCGAATGGTCAGATTCAATTGAGCTATCGGGTGCCAAGTTTTGGCGGGCAAATCGAATTGGTTGCTCAAGCCGTAATTACTGAAGCAGTAATCAATCCTGACACGGTGGTGGCAAGGGATACGCTCGTGGTGAGCATCTCCGGCTTTGTTGAACTCGGTGCAGGGCCAAATTATGAGTTAGTGGGAACTCCAGGTAATCATGCGGGTACGAATGATCCTTGCCGCGCTATTCCGCCTGCTTCTGAGCATAATGATAATCATTTTGGAAGACAGGCCTTGGTTACGGCTATTCAAGACATTGCCGCTGCTCATGACTCCTTGTATCCAGCAATTCGGTTAAGGATCAACGATATGAGTTTAGAGAATGGCGGATTGTTCGATATCGGCAATAATTGGCAAACGCCTCATCGTTCGCATAGACTTGGTCGGAGCGCCGATATTGGTTTTACAGGAATCAATCAAAACAATCAATGTGTAAATCTTAACCAGCGCCAATTGAGAAATATAATTACTGATTACGCTGGCGATGATACGCTTATTGAAGGTGACCATTATCACATCACAGTGAACTAGTGGCAAGGAGATAGCAATGAAAAATCCGAGGAACGCTCTGTGCCTGTTTTTTCTTTTCATTTCATTCACAAAAGCATGGGGACAAGACACTACTTTCATCTTTACTTATCCTTCAGCTAAAAAAGTTGATGTATCATTAAGTGCAATTGTGCTTCCCCTTGGAAGTAAATTTGTTTATGAGTATAAAGTGACTAGCTTATCGACAAGTCAACAGGATATTTGGAGTTTTAGAGTCACTTACGAGGGTAACACAGAAAATTTAGCTGCGCCAACCGGTTGGGGAGTTGCTGCTCGACGAGGTGTTGCTCATGTGTCATGGTGGTCAGATGATTCAACACAGGATATTATGCCCGGAAATACTTTAACGGGATTCCGTTTTGCGTCACAAGGGCTCCCAGCAATCAAAGTTTTTTTTGTCGAAGGTTTTATTCCGCTGCCCGTTTTGGAAACGGAGCCTGATTCGATTATCGGTGCCGGCTCTTTAGAGAATAATAAAAGTGGCAAAACTATAGGGCCCAAGCCAGCACCAAACCCGTTTTCTGCCACAGTATTTCTCGACACCCTCATCTCTTACACCAATCAATCGCTTGCGCTTGGCTGGATCGCCAATCAAATCACGGTTGACAAATACATCAATTTATTTTCTACCGCGCGTTCACAACTTGAGTTAAATAATGTCATCGGAGCTCGCGCGACATTGACAACGATTCTGGCCAACGTCAGTGTGGATAGTGCCGCCGCACTGCTAACCAGCGAAGCGTATGCGCTGCTGCGCTTCAATACAGAATATCTGTTGAGTCAATTGCCCGTGCCGGAAAACATTCTCTCCGTACCTTCGCAGTATGCCACCATTCAGGCCGCGATTGAGGTCTCGCAACCCGGTGACATCATCGAAGTGAATCCAGGCTTTTATAATGAGCGGGTGAACATTACCGGCAAAGATTCTATCCTCGTGAGAACCACGGGCGGTCTCGATGGGGTCACCTGCAAGGGATTCTTGTTAAAACAATCGCATCACGTCACCATCAAAGGTTTTGTGGTGGATGCTTCCGGAACAGGCGAGCATGGTATCGTGCTCATGGGAGGCAACAATCAGAATTCGGACGTTACTCTGGAAGCCAACGCGATTAAAAATGCCGGCAATGACTTTCACGGCATCTCAGTTGCTCGCGGCAATCCCCGCACGCGCATCGTCAACAACCGCATTCACAGCAATGGCCGCAACGGCATTCGCTTTCTTGATGCCACCGGCGGGCCGCATTACTTGGTTAATAGCACGATTGTGCAGAACGGCTGGAACGGCGTCGAGGTGGCGCGCCAGCACGTGATTTATTTGGTGAATAACATCCTTTCGTTCAATGGCATCAAATCCGGCTCGACTGGAGGCCGGTATGGTGTGTTGCGTGAGCCGATGACCGGCTCGGGAGAGGCCGCAGGCATTAGGCTGCTCAACAATCTGATCATCGGTAATCATGGCAATGTCACTTCGAACAGCTCACCAGACCTCGGAAATTACGTTCAAACGCTCGACGGCACTGACAGTGGGAATTTGACGACTTCCGGCGCTGAGGGCAGCGGGGTAAGCCCTTCCCCGGCTGCGGCTTTTGCTGACATATTTGTTTCGCCGACGCCTCTTGATCTGCATTTGAAAGCGTCTTCAGTGGCCATTGATCGAGGGCTTAATAGTTACAATCCGCCGGATGCAACGGCCGGTTCAATCCCAACAAACGATTTTGAGGGCGAAAGCCGGCCAAAAGGTTTGGCACTGGATTTGGGTGCGGACGAAAGGCCGTGACGATCGATTTCGATGAATGCTTCAGGCAGTTTCGGTAGAGCTCACAATTCCATGATTCCGCTAGCAAACCAGTGGCAAGCAAGCGGCAATAAAACATGATGAGCAGGTTCTAACTTTGCGTGCTGCGGGCTTGGCAGGCCTGACATGAATTTCATAAGGAAGACAACAGCATGTCGCTACAAAATTTATACGATAAAGCCGCCGCCGGCGAGCGTCTGGCTGGCGATGAAGGCTTGCAACTTTTGCGCGAAGGAGAATTGTTGGAATTGGGCGCGGCCGCCGATACCGTGCGCCGCGTAAAAATTCCCGATGCTCGCGTCACTTTCATTGTGGATACCAATCCCAATTACACCAACATCTGCAACGTGGATTGCATCTTCTGCGCGTTTTATCGCCACGAAGGCGAGGCCGATACTTATACTCACTCCGTCGACGAGATGATTGCAAAGTTCAAACAATTCGCGCAACTGGGCGCGACCACCGTGCTGTTGCAAGGCGGCGTGAATCCCAGGCTGCCGTTTGATTATTATCTCGACATGGTGCGGCGCACGCGTGCGGAAGTGCCGGAAATCCATCCGCACTTTTTTTCGACTTCGGAGATTCGCGGCATGGCTGAAGTTTCGGGCTTGTCCTTGCGGGAAGTGCTGCTGCAATTGAAACTGGCCGGCCTCAACACGATTCCCGGCGGCGGCGCGGAAATTCTCACCGATCGCGTCAAGAAAAAAATCAGCCACAAAAAAGGCACTTCCGCCGACTGGCTGGAAGTGATGCGTGAAGCGCACGGTCTCGGCTATAAAACCACGGCCACGATGATGTACGGCCATCTCGATACCGACGAAGACATCATCGCGCATCTGGAGGCCGTTCGCCGCTTGCAGGACGAAACCGGCGGCTTCACCGCGTTCATTCCCTGGAGCTTCAAGCCCGGCAATACGCCGCTGGAAAAAATCATTCCGACCTACGCCACGCCGACGCGCTATCTGCAAATGATCGCGATCGCACGATTGTATCTCGACAATTTTCCGCACATTCAAGCGTCGTGGTTTTCGGAAGGCAAGAAGATCGGGCAGGTCGCGCTGCATTTCGGTGCGGATGATTTTGGCGGCACGCTCATCGAAGAAAATGTGCATGCCGCAGCCAATTTCATCAACAAAACTTCTACCGAAGAAGTGGTGGCATTGATTCGCGAGTCGGGTTTTATCCCGGCGCAACGCACGACGTTGTACGAGATTTTGAAGGTGTACGAAGTTTGATTGATAATGGTAGACGCAAGTTTTTAACCGGCGACTTTCAAATTGTCATTCCGTAGGAATCAGGCTGTGTGAAAACGTCATTGCGAGCGCAGCGAAGCAATCCCGGTGCGTGCACGTATTGGATTTAGAGATTGCTTCGCTGCGCTCGCAATGACAAATTCGAGCGTTTTCACACAGTCTGAATCTTCCCCGGCACTTGGATAAATACTCGTTTTTAGAATTGTGCCAAGAGCATGGGAAGATTCCTTCTGAATGATACGCTCTTAATGAAGTATGAATTTTTTTGAATGTTGATTTTTTTGATTCACGGACCCCAACTCACAGGAGGAATTTATTTTTCGCCACGCTGTCACGGAGGGATGGAGCATGCGGCAAATCTTTCGACGTACCGCCATGGTCGGACGCATGGTATTGCTGCTGGTCAGCGCCACACTGTATTTTTTCAATAAAGAAGCGGGGTTTTTGCCGGAGAAAAATCCCGGGCCCACTGTTGTTACTGCCGCTTCAGAGCCGGCAGTGAAAAAAATGGAGCTGCAAGTTTTCAATCACAAAATTGCCCGCGGCCAAACGCTGGGAGAAATTCTCTCCAATAGTTTGGTGCAGCCGGGAGACGTTTTTCCGGCGCTGGAGGCGCTGCATCGGGTTTTCGATCCACGGCGGCTCAAGCCCGGGCATGAAGTGCAAGTGCTGGTCGATTCCGCGGGCGCTCTGCACGAGCTGACGTATGAAGCCTCGCCCGAAGTGCTGGTGCGCGTCCGGCGCGAAGACACCGGCGATTTTTTCAGCCGGTTCGATTCGCTGCAAGTGTGGCACGAGGCTTACGCCGTTTCCGGCGAGATTCAAAGCACGCTTTATGAAGCCGTGCTGGCGGCGCACGAAACGCCGGAACTGTTGCTGGCATACACCGACATTTTCCAGTGGGATCTCGATTTCTTTTTGGATCCCCGCCGCGGTGACCGTTTCCGCCTGGTGTTTGAAAAGCTTTTCATTGAAAAAGAAAACGGCCGGCGCGAGTTCGTGCGCTATGGCCGCGTTCTTGCCGCGACTTACGAACAGGCGGATACGACTTATTTCGCCTGCTTTTTCGACGACGGCGCGGGCCGCAGCGGCTATTTCGACCGTAACGGCGGTTCTTTTCAAAAAACGTTTCTCAAATCGCCGTTGAATTATCGCCGCATTTCCTCGTTCTTTTCCTATGGCCGCCGGCACCCCATTCTCAAAAAAGTGCGCGCGCACACCGGCGTTGATTTTGCCGCGCCGCACGGCACCCCCATCACCGCGACTGCGGACGGGGTCGTGAAAGAGATGGCGTGGAGCGGCGGTTACGGCAATTGCGTAATCGTCGAACACAAAAATCGGTTCACCACGCTCTACGGCCATCTCTCACGCTACGCTCAGAATCTGGAACCGGGAAGAGAAGTTAGGCAGGGCGAGCTGGTCGGATACGTCGGCGCCACCGGCTTGGCCACCGGTCCGCATTTGCATTATACCATGTATCTCAACGGCCGTCCCATCAATCCCTTGCGCCTGCGGCCGGCCTCGACCGACCCGATCGCGCCGGAAAAACTTCCGGCCTATGCCATGCACCGCGAGGGCCTGCTGCGGCTGCTGGAGCGCATCCCCCCCGCGCTGGCGGCGACGCCATTATACCAGCTTGCCAGGGCGGCGGCAGATTGATGGTTCTTTTCGTCGCGAGAGAATTGGAGCTGTGCCATAAAAAATAAGGCCTTCCCGATCAAAATGATTTAGGAAAGGCCTTCTTATAGCGGTTTTGGAATGAATGAGTAGTTTCATCCCAATATTGTCATTCAGAAAGAATCTTTTGAAGGGCTTGGCAAAACCTTAATTTCAACGTGTCGTCTTGGTGCTCAAAAAGATTCTTTCAGAATGACATGAAAAGAGGGTTCTCTTCACACAAACTAAAAACGCTGTAATTTGTGAATTTGTTACAAAACCTTCGTCACCTTCAACCAATCCTTCTTCTCTTCGTTTGCGGCGGCGATGGCCGCGGGCGAGCCCAACACCACCACCGTGCCGTGTTGATTGACGTTTTGCAAAGCCTCGGCAAAGGCGCGAAAATCCTGGACGGTCGTTGCCAAAACTTCCTCGCGCAGGCGCTGGCGTTCTTCGTCGGTGTCGCCGGTGAGATAGCGCGCCATCGAAGTGTAGCCTTTGGCGTCGGCCAATTGATAAGCGTCGAAATCGCCGATGGTGCCGATGATGCTTTTGATCAGCTCCTCTTCGCTCAAATCCACTTCGCGCAAGAAGCGGCTGGCGGCATCGTAATTTTCCAAAGTCTTCAACAAGTTCGGATCGCGATAGGAAACGAAATTAAAAACTCCCGAGCGCCGGTCGAGCCCGCACGAGCCGCCGTAGGCGCCGCCTTGCATGCGCACGCGCTCCCACAGCCAGGTGGTGCGCAAAAAATTCGTAATCACGAACGCCGAGCCGTGAAACTTATAGCCGTGCCGGTACAAATTAGCGCCCTTGCCGACGTAGTTCACTTGCGCAGGAATAGTTAGGCCTTCGTGCGCGGTCTCATACTTCGGCGACCACTTTTGCAAAAGGCCGGGAGTTGCGGGCAGCGTTTCGAGAAAATCATGAAGCTGCGGCTCAAAGATCGCATAATTTGCCGCCTCCAAAGTGACGTTGCAAAGCATATGCTGGCGATTCACCAGCAGGCTGCGGATTTTTTCCAAAGCCGCCAGCACGGCCGGCCAATCGGAATCGACCATTTCCGCCAGGCGGCGCACGAAGAACAAATATGTCACTCCGCCCATCTGCTCGCTCAGCCAGCCGGCTTCGTGAAAACGCGCGCTCAAACGCGCGCTCACCACTCCCGATCCGTGCGGCACCAGGCTGGATTCCATGCCGGACTTTTCATCCAGCACCAATTGCCGGAAACGATCGCGATCGTCCAGACGCGCGGTGAGCAGCACGTCGTGCAAAATCGCCAGCAGTTCTTCGGCTTGCGGCCGCATCGCCTTGCCGCGCAAAAACAGCCAGCTCGCCGCGGTATCGGCGCCCTGTCTCATGGAAACAAACGTGTTCGGCCAGAGGCCGCCGGTTTTGCGGCCGATCCTTTGCGTCAACTGTACGAAGGTTTCATCTTTTGTGCCCATCTGCAATAGCCCGCGGCTGAACAGCGGCAAATAGGGCAACAATTCTTGCGGCAGGCTGCGCAAATTGAATCCGGCTTCGAGATAAACGATGCCGTTCGTGAACAAGTCGTGATACAAAATCGGCGTGCCGCCATGCGGACGCATTTCGCGCGGGATTTTTTTATTCTCCCGCTCCAAATCCGAGCGTTTTAAAAACGGCAGCGTGGCCAGCGCTTCCGGAGAATCCGAAGCTTCCTGCCATTGCTTGAGCGCGGCGGTGTTGGCGGCCATGGCCTGACGCTCGGCGTCGCTCATCTTGGCCGCGGTTTCAGCCAGACGTTTTTTCTCCGCTTCTTCTTCCCGCTTGCCAATTTCGGAATCGGGCGCGAGCACGACTGTTGTGCGTTGCGCATTCTCCAGCAAATAACGCACGATCATAGCTTCAAAATAGCGCGGCTGATTTTGCGCGCGTTCTTTAACCGTTGCCAGCGGCGCTTCGTAGGCCAGCGGCGCGAGCGGATCGCCGCCGTGCAGCCAGGTGGTCAAAGCGCCGAACATCACAGAAAGTCCGCGCGGATAGGAGCCGGTATTCTTTTCACGCAGCCGAAACTCGACGGTATTCAATGCGGCTTCGATGCTATGCGGGTCGAGTCCTTGTGCGGTAAGCCGGCGCAAGGTTTCAAAAATGAGCGTTTCCACCTGATCCTTATTTTCCACCGCAATGCCTTTCAGGCCGGCGGAAAAATACATTTGGCGCAGCTCGGCTTCCATGCCGCCGGTGACGTCTTCACCGAGGCCGGAATCGATCAAGGCTTTATACAGCGGCGCGGCCGAGGTGCCCAGCAGAAGATATGACATCAAGCTCAATTCCAGCATCAGCACCGGGTCCCGGGCTTCGGGAAAAAGCCAGTTGACCATGATTCTGCCGGCCGAGGCGAAGTTCGTTTCTTCTCCGGCTTGAAACGAGTGCAAAAAATTTTGTGGTTGCGCCGCGCCGCGATGCAACGGAATGGCCGAGTCGATTTCCTGGCGGTCGAAATCTTTCAAATATTCCCCGGCAATTTGCAAACGTCTGGCGGGATCATCGTCGCCATAAAAATAGAGGCGCGCGTTCGAAGGATGATAATATTTTTTATGGAACGCGGTGAATTGCTCATAAGTCAAATCCGGAATGTGGTGCGGATGGCCGCCGGAATCCACGCCATAAACGTGGCCGGGAAAAAGCGACTGCTGCGCATACTCGCCGAGCAAGCGGTCGGGCGCGGAATACGCGCCTTTCATTTCATTGAACACGATGCCTTTGAAGACCGGCGTATCGCCCGGCTTTTCCAGCTCGTAGTGCCAGCCTTCCTGCTGAAACTTGTGCGGCGTGAGCAGGGGGTAAAAAACCGCGTCGAGGTAAACTTCGATCAAGTTATAAAAATCCTGCAAATTTGTGCTCGCGACGGGATAACAGGTTTTGTCCGGAAAAGTCAGCGCGTTCAAAAAAGTGTTGAGCGAGCCTTTGATCATTTGCACGAACGGATCTTTCACCGGATATTTGCGCGAGCCGCATAAAACGGTATGCTCCATAATATGCGCCACGCCGGTGGAATCCGGCGGCGGCGTGCGAAACGTGATGCCAAAAACTTTATTCTCGTCATCGTTTTCCAGCGACAGCAATTCCGCGCCGGTTTGGCGATGGCGAAACAATGAAGCCTGGGTTTTGAGTTCGGGAATTTCCTGTCGGCGAATCAACTCGAAGCCGTGCATGGGGGTCATATCGTCCTCGTGAATTGCGTTTATGAGCAGAGCGATTCAGCGCCTTTTTCCCTATTGGGAACACAGGCCTGTCATCTTGGAAGGAACTTTTTAAGCATCGAGTACGGTGCTTGTTGCTTAAAAAGATGCTTCCCGAAAGGGCCTTGCGGGCAGCATGACATGGGGCCTGTCATCCTGTAAGGAACTTTTTAAGCATCGAGCACGGTGCTTGTTGCTTAAAAAGATACTTCCAGCATGACATGTTACTTGGAGTGACAGGCGCTTGAAAGCACCAACTCATAATTTAATAATTCCTGCGCCAAGTTCAAGCAGGCAGAAAATAAAACAGGCCGGCAATTTGCCGGCCTTTATCTGAGTAACCTGTTATTCCTGCGCTCGGATGGAACTATCTCTGCAGCAGCATTTTTCCGCTTTGAGAAAGGCTGCCGAATTGTGTGGTATAAAAATAAACCCCCGATCCAACCGTTTCGCCGGCTTGATTGGTTCCCTCCCACAACAGCTCTTGCCGGCCGGCAGCGATGAATTTTTCAAACAAAATTTTTATCCGCCGGCCCTGCGTGTTGTAAATCTTCACGGCCACAAACGCGGCTTCAGGCAATTCAAATGCAATCACGGTGCGGGGATTGAAAGGATTGGGATAGTTGCCGAGCAGGCGAAAAGATTGCGGCGCGGTGGACAGCGGGTCGTTGACCGAAACCGTTCCGGAAAGATTCTCCAAAGCCCAGAGTTCATTATTCTCTTCCGGCAGGATAAAGCGAATCACGGTTGATGGATTGAACGGGTTCGGATGAACTGACAGATCGAGTGAAGCCGATGGGTTTTTTGCAATCTGTTGCGAAGAGCCGGCTTTCTGTGCGCCGTCTTCTATCGTTTCATAAACATGCAGCAACGCGCCGCGCGATTTTTCGATTTCTAAATTGGAAAACTTGGGCAGCAACTGCGCCAGCCGGCTACGCAAATTTTGCACGGGAAAAACTAAACGCATGGTATTTCGTGCTTCGCCGCTGTTCGCAAGTGCCGGAAGAGAACTTTCAGCCCGCGACGCACCGGAAGAAAGCTCGAACGCCGCCGTCAAAGTTTGATTTTTATTCTGGCGCAAAGCACCGGCCTCTTTGCCGTACAGAGAAATTTTCAAGACCAAGCTATCGGCATTGTTGGGCAGCGACAGATTGCGAAAAGAAATAGCCTCTGCCAGCTCGCTGGTGAGCAATGAATCTTTTTGTACTTCCGGAAAGGGCGGCACGCTTTTGTCTGTGCCGGCAATTATTTCCACGGCCTCGATTTGCAGCATCAGTTTGGCGCCGGCGCTGTCGGAATAAACAATGCGGCGGTGATAGACATAATCTTCTTCACCATATTTCTTTGCTCAACCCACCGGACGGCCCGGTGATCAGTGCATAAGGCGAAGTTGTAGGAAGAATATTGATGATTGATGCTTGTGATATTCGTGCTGAGATTATTGCTTGAGTTCCAATTGCCTTGAATCGAGCTTTGATGATAAACATTGCTGCCGTCGTCCCAACTGACATTGAAATTCGCGTCAACGAGTTCATCATTATATTTGTATACCAAGCTGGGATTGCGTGCGCCGGTGTTGCTGATGATCGTCTTTTCCCCCAACCAAGTCGCGCCGCTGGTGCTGATTGACTTTTTAGATTTCAGCCCGCTGCCGGTGCGATAAGCCGCCATTATTTCGATACTGCCAGTTGGAATGCTCACGGCAATAACCGGCAACAAATCATTGCTCGAGGAAATGCTGCTGGTGACATTACGAACCACCTCCCAGTTCGTGGCGTTGAAATGGCGAAAGAGAAGATTATAAGTGGTCGCTGTAATCTTGCGCTGCCAGATGACGTAGAGCTTGCCGCCGCGCTAAACTCAACTTGTCAGTTGATGAAATTAAAAAGCTTGATCGCATCGTCCGTGCACGAACTGAGAGCGCGGCGCGGACAGAACGCGCGAAGATATTGCTGGCTTATCATCAAAACGAAACGA
>Ga0247727_10002075_pt1 | contig 46346 bp, 39 predicted proteins | sample WisWelCaveWW1625_FD_202498 | JGI IMG/M metagenome (GOLD analysis project Ga0247727, IMG submission 202498) | Biofilm microbial communities from Wishing Well Cave, Virginia, United States - WW16-25 | ecosystem: Environmental > Aquatic > Deep subsurface > Groundwater > Cave microbial mat | place...
ACGATTCGCCTTCGATAAAACGATTCCCTTCACCATAGAAACCTCCTATGGTGAATATATACTGGAGTATTACTTAATATAGTTTACTTAGCTTAATGCCAGCAATAGAAGTTGATATCATTGAGCCAGTTGACAGTGAGGCTACTACTCTCTAGACTTCTTTGTCAATCGAAATTGATAGAGTTCTACCGGAGAGAAATTATGTTTGTGGTCAAAATCGGCGGCAGCAAGGGCATTGACTACGATGCGTTCGTGCGCGATCTAGCCAACTATAAAAGCTTCGTGCTTGTGCACGGAGGCTCGCATGAGCTGGGAGAGATTGCGACAAAATTGGGAAGACCTCCCGTCTTCATCACCTCGGTCTCTGGCTTCACAAGCCGTTACACCGATCGCGAGACACTTGAAATTTTTAATATGGTTTACGCGGGCAAGATGAACAAGATGCTTGTCGAAAAATTGCAAAAAGCAGGTGTCAATGCTGTTGGATTGACGGGCATGGACGGAAGAATTCTTGAAGGGCCGCAAAAAGAAGCACTGAAAATTATCGAAAATGGCAAGAAGAAAATTTTGCGCGGAGACTTGAGCGGAACGATCGAACGAGTGAATGCGAAGCTCTTGCGCTTGTTGCTCGAAAATGGCTACACGCCCGTGCTTACGCCGCCCGCGATCAGTTACGAGAGCGTTGCGATCAATGTCGATGGCGATCGCTGCGCCGCGCAGATTGCCATCGCACTCAGTGCTGAGAAACTGGTTATTCTTTCGAATGTGCCCGGGTTGCTCAAAAATCCAGAAGATGCTTCCAGCTTGATTACGCACATTCAACGAGATCAGATCAGTGACTTTATCGAAACGTACGCAAAAGGCAGCATGAAGAAAAAATTGCTCGCTTCCAAGGAAGCACTCGACGGCGGTGTCAAACAAGTCTTGCTGGGAGGCGCGCGGACGGAATGGCCATTGACGCAAACGCTCAATGGAGCAGGAACTCGGATCGAGTAGAAGGAGGAGAATGCAATGCAATTGCTGAACCAAGATTTGTCACAACAGATTCAAGAGATCGAAGACGAGCACAGTTGCGGTGTCTATTCCAAGAAGCCCATTGCGCTCGTTTGTGGTAAAGGCACGCGTGTCTGGGACGCTAACGGGCGCGAGTATCTGGATTGCTCGACCGGGATGGGCGTGGCCATGGTTGGCCATAGCAATGAATACGTAGTGCGCGCGATTGTCGAGCAAGCACAGAAATTACTCACTTGCCCGGATGGACACTTTTATAACGACGCACGGGCTCAACTGATTGAAAAGATTTTTGAGATTGCCCCGAAGAGCTTGACGAGAATTTTCTTGTGCAATACAGGAACAGAATCGGTTGAAGCGGCGATCAAGTTTGCTCGTGCGTTTACAAAAAAGACGGGGATCATTGCAGCAATGAAGAGCTTCCATGGGCGCACGCTTGGCGCGCTCAGCGTAACTTGGAACCCTAAATACCGAGAGCCGTTTGAACCTCTAATACCAAGAACGTCGTTTGTGCCTTACGGCAACATAGATAAATTGGCAGCAGCGATCACAGACGAAACGGCGGCTGTCATTCTGGAGCCTATTCAAGGCGAGAGCGGCGTCAACGTGCCTCCGCCAATGTATCTGGCTGCGCTGCGCGAGCTCTGTTCGGCAAGAAACGTACTCTTGATTCTGGATGAAATTCAGACGGGGTTCGGTCGCACGGGGCGATTCTTCGCGTGCGAGCACACTGGAATTGAGCCCGATATTATGTGCATCTCCAAAGCGATGGGCGGCGGCGTGCCGATCGGTGCAATCTTGATGCGCGATGAGATCCAGCTCGAAAAAGGCCAGCATGGCTGTACGTTTGGCGGGAACCCTCTGGCTTGTGCGGCTGCTACTGCTGCTATCACTTATATTCAAGAAAACAATTTGGTAAACAAGGCACGCGACGATGGCGCCTATTTTTTGAAGAGGCTAAAAGAATTTGAGGGCAAAGGCATCGTGCGCGAAGCCCGTGGGCTAGGCTTGATGCTCGGACTTGATTTGAGAGTAAAAGCTGCTCCGTATTTGATGAAGCTGATTGATCAGGGTGTTTTGGTGCTGGCGGCTGGGCCAACGGTCATGCGTTTCTTGCCGCCACTCGAAATATCGCGAGTCGAAATCGACCAAGTTATCGATGCGCTTCACATTGTGTTGAACTCGCCATTATCGAATGAGTCTGTTACAGAAGATAGTTGAGATCGAGAGTTTCTCGGGGCAAGAAGCCCAGCTCGCTCAGTTTTTGCACGCTGAACTCAGCCAGGAGCAATGGGGTTTTAAGACAGAGATTGACGCCGTCGGTAATTTGATCGCACGAATTGGGCATGGACCGAAGCACATTTTTTTGGTCGGGCATATGGACACCGTGCCCGGAAGAATTCCGGTGCGAGTGGAGAATGAAAAACTCTATGGGCGCGGCTCAGTCGATGCCAAAGGATGCTTGGCTAATTTCATCGAATGCGCAAAATATTTCAAAGCATCAACTAAATTAACTCTGACGGTGATAGGCTGCGTGTGCGAAGAATCTGACTCGCGCGGAGCAAGATTTTTGCTGGCCCAAAAGTACCAGCCAGATTGGGTTGTGATCGGCGAGCCCAGCGGTTGGGAAGCCATCACACTCGGATACAAAGGCTCGATACGGATTGAGTATGAACTGAGCCGCTCGATGACGCATCGCGGACACGAAGCGCCTACGGCGCCCGAAGAAGCATTCCAATTTTTCTCAGAGCTGAAGTCGAAGTACAGCTCAGGAAAAACCGAGTTTAGTTCAGTCGATGTGAATCTTGTCTCAATCAACACCACTAGCGATGGTTTGAGCGAATCGGCGAAAATGATCTTCGATGTTCGCACTCCCTTAGATTTCGATTTCTCTCAACTCAAGGCGTTTCTTGAAGAGCACAAAGATACTGCAAGCGTGGAACATAGTTCTGAAACGCCTGCATTTAGATCGGACAAAAACAATGCACTGGTGCGGGCGCTTTTGAAGGGAATTAGAGCGAGTGAAGGGCAACCCAAGTTCAAAGTCAAGACTGGCACTTCCGATATGAATTTGTTGGGACCAGTTTGGAAGGTGCCTATTCTTGCCTATGGCCCAGGCGACTCATCTCTCGATCACACGCCAAACGAACATCTTGATTTAGCTGAGTACGAGCGATCGCAACGCATCTTGACGCTGGCTCTTCAAGTGCTCGCGCAACAGTTATGATTTTTGCCATTGCTAGATTTTTTAAGTGGAAAGAGTTACTATGGCTTTACATCGAAAGCTTGTGGAGGCTCCATGAGTCTCAAGTCCTACACCGCCAAAGAAGAAATCGCCAACAGCATTACTCATGGCATTGGAACCGGTTTGAGTGTTGTTGGAGGAATTGTTCTGGTTGCTTTATCGGCAACTTATGGCGACATTTGGCGGGTCGTCAGTCTTAGCATTTACGCAGGCAGTCTTGTCGTCTTGTATCTGGCCTCGACGCTGTATCACAGTTTCAATGACCCGAAGATTAAGCACATTCTCCGCATCATTGATCATGCAGCAATTTATGTCTTGATCGCTGGCTCGTATACGCCCTTTTTGTTGGTTAGCTTGCGAGGGACATGGGGCTGGACCTTGCTTGGCATCGTCTGGGGGTTGGCGCTGTTGGGCATTGTTTTCAAAACGCTTTTTATTCATCGGTTTCGCAGACTTTCTACCTTGGTTTACATTGGGATGGGCTGGCTCTGCATTGTAGCGGCCCAAGAAATGCTCGCGCGCATTCCGGTAGGAGGGCTCATTCTCTTAGCCGCAGGAGGGCTGCTGTACACAGCGGGCGTCATTTTTTATGCCTGGCGCAAATTGCCCTATCATCATGCGGTTTGGCATGGCTTTGTGTTGGCCGGCAGCGCCTGTCATTATTTTGCTATTCTTTTCTACGTACTTCCCTCGCGTTAGTGTGAGTTAAAATTGATGAACCGCATCAGAGTTGTTGTTTGATGCGTTCCACAATGCCGGGATCACGAAGCGTCGTCGTGTCGCCCGTGGGTCGGCCTTCGGCCAAGTCTTGTAAGATTCTTCGCATAATTTTGCCGCTGCGCGTCTTGGGCAAATCATCGGAAAAGATAATCGCATCAGGCTTAGCGATCGGTCCGATGACTTCTTTCACTTTCTCGCGCAAACTCTCTTTGAGTTGATCGGAAGGCGTTTGTCCTTCTTCGAGCGTCACAAACGCAACAATGGCTTGGCCCTTGATCTCGTGCGTCTTGCCGATGACCGCTGCTTCGGCAACGGCATCATGTTCGACCAGAGCGCTCTCGACTTCCATTGTGCTGATGCGATGGCCAGAGACGTTGATCACATCGTCGATGCGCCCAAGCAGCCAAAAATAACCATCTTTGTCGCGCTTGGCGCCGTCACCCGTGAAATAGTATTTGCCCCCAAATTTGCTCCAGTATTGCTTCACAAAACGATCCGGGTCGCCGTAAATCGTGCGCAGCATCGAAGGCCAGGGTTTTGTAATGACTAAATAGCCTCCTGATCCAGGAGGGACTTCTTTGCCATGTTCATCGACTACCATTGCCGAAATGCCGGGGAATGGCTTGGTGGCTGATCCAGGTTTCAGAACTGTATGCCCTGGCAAGGGGGTAATCAAGATAGAGCCCGTCTCCGTCTGCCACCACGTATCGACGACAGGGCACCGCCCTTTGCCAATCGTTTGGTGATACCAGACCCAGGCTTCGGGATTGATTGGCTCGCCCACACTACCCAGCAAACGCAAGCTGCTCATGTCGCGCTTGTTGGGCCATTGCTCGCCCCATTTCATAAAAGTGCGTATGGCTGTCGGAGCGGTATAAAAGATATTGACGTTGTGTTTTTCGATGATCTCCCAGAAGCGATCTTTTTGAGGATAATCGGGAGAGCCTTCGTACATCAGTGTCGTCGCGCCATTCGAGAGCGGCCCGTAGACAATATAACTGTGCCCGGTGACCCAGCCGATGTCCGCTGTGCACCAATACGTGTCATTTTCTTTCAGATCAAAGACCCATTTTGTCGTCGCGTAGACGCCCGTGAGATAGCCGGCTGTGGTGTGCAAGACGCCTTTGGGTTTGCCTGTCGAGCCGCTGGTGTAAAGAATGAAAAGCGGATCTTCCGAGTCCATTTCTTCGGGCTGGCAAAAATCGTCGGCTTCTTTCATGAGGTCGTGCCACCAGTGATCTCGGCCTGGCTCCATCAGCACAGCGTTGGCCATTCGTTTGACAACGACGATCTTCTGGACGCTGGGGGATTCTTTGACGGCAGCGTCAGCCCGCTCTTTCAATTTTTCGATATTGCCGCTGCGGTAGTAGCCGTCGGCAGTAATCACGACTTTCGCCTGAGAGTCTTGGTTTCGATCTTGTAGCGCCTGGGCACTGAAGGCCGAAAAAACAACGCTGTGTGTCGCGCCGATGCGCGTGCAAGCGAGCATGGCGATCGGCAGCTCGGGGATCATCGGCATATAAATCGAGACACGATCGCCGCGTTGCACGCCGAGTTTTCTCAAAACATTCGCAAATTTGTTGACTTCGCGATAAAGCTCGTAATACGTGAGCGTGCGCGTCTCGCCGGGTTCGCCCTCCCAGATAATCGCGGCCTTGTTCTTGCGCGCGCTCAGATGGCGATCAAGACAATTGTAAGAGATATTGAGCTTGCCATTGATAAACCATTTCGCATGAGGAGAGTTCCACTCGAGCGTCTTGGACCATTTCTTGAACCAATGAAGCTCCGAAGCGAAATTCTCCCAATGTTTCTCAAAGTTTTGATCGGCGTCTGTATAGGGCTTTTCGTCCTTGACCCACGCTTGCTTGGTAAATTCAGCAGGAGGGGCGAATGTACGATTTTCTTTGAGAAAGGCATCAATGGTCTCGCTCATAGGTACCTCGCTTTTTGAATATTATGCCGGCTCGGCCGTCGTCGGGTCAATAGTCTGATGGACTTCGGAAACTCTATTGCACGGGAAGCCGCCCATCTCGGCGTGCTTGCGACAAGCCTCGGCATTGGGCGCGATATAAACGCAATAAATCTTGTCATCTGTCACGTAGCTCTGAATCCACTGAACTTGCGGACCGAGCTTGTTGAGTACACCGCACGATTTTACCGAGATTGCTTGCAGCTCTTGGCCCGACAATTGACCGGCTTGGGGTAACTCTCTCTCGATGACGTACTTGGGCATGTTAAGGCCTCCTTAGGGTTCGTACATTTACGGTTTTAGTTGTTTACGCATCGCTTCAAAAAATTGATCGAGCATCATCTGGGCAGCAGCACCAATGACGCGCTGACCCACGACGGCAATCGTCCCTCCGACTTGGGCATCGCCTGAACAAGTGACAAGTGTTTTTCCATCGGGCTGAGCTTCGAGCGTGATCAAACCTTCTCCCTTGCCAAATCCGATCGTGCTCTTGCCGTCAATCATGAGTTTGTAATGTTTGGGGGATACCTTGTCGGCCATTGCTACTTTTCCCGAAAATGTTCCCTTCATTGCGCCGACTCCGGTTTTTACTACCGCTTCGTAAGTATCTTCTCCGGCTGGGACGAGCTTCTCTAATCCAGGAATGCACTTAGAAATAACACTGGGGTCAGTAATGATTTGCCAGACCGTCTCCGGCGGGGCATCAAAAAGATAGCGACCTTCAAGTTTCATTTTTTATACTTCATCCGATTGTTCTTCGATGATTTGTTCGAGTGTTTCGTGGACGGCGTCTGCTTTGAGTTTGAGCAAAAAGGCTAAAGCTGCGAGGTCGCCATAGCGTCCTATGTAGTCATTAGATGTTGGTTTCAGTGTACGAAATTTCTTTGCTTTTTGTGCGAATTCATTCATTACCGATAGGGCCTCATCAAGTACAATTTCCAAGCTTTCTTCTAATTCCCCGATTTTGTCTCTTGCTTTCAATTTCATCGCTTCAATCTCCTTTCGACTTTTTCTATTTGTTTCAAGATATTGGCGATTTGCTTTTCCCACAGCGCTAACAACCAATGTCGGGGATAGGGTTTGCTCTTCTCAAGTGTCACTTTATGATAATGCTCTTCAAGAGCGAGTCTGTGTCCTTCCAGCTGTTTACGATACTCCTTCGTTTTGGCCACAGGCAAAACTATAACGACTCGATTGGGCCTATGCAACGAGCTTACTCAAGGCTTCCATCAACGCTCGCTGGGTATAGGTTCTGACTAAGTGCAGGCGATACTCACCCGAAGCGTGAATGTCTTCAAACGGGTTTGATACGCCTTCGCTCGCTTTGGTCGAAGCGTTCGCAATCGCCTCTGGACTAAGCGTTTGCCCTTTCAGCGCATTTTCTACGCCGTGAGCCCGGAATTGTTGCGAAGCAACTCCCGTGATTGAAACACGCGCGTCTTGGCAAAAGCCTTGCTCATTCATCGTCAGCATCGCAGCGATGCCACAGAGAGCAAAGCCAGAAGCCGGTTGTTCTACTTTGAGATAAGCGCTGCCCGTTCGGGGAGCAAAGTAAGGCACTTTGATCTCAGTCAAGATTTCATCCGGCTCGATGACCGTCGTAAAAAGACCCTTCACGAAATCGGCGTATTTTACCGCGCGCTCGCCGCGCGCGCTGGTGAGCTTGAGTTCAGCGTCGAGCGCGAGCATCGCTGCGGGCCAATCGGCGGCTGGGTCGGCATGAACCAGGCTTCCTCCGATGGTGCCTCGATTGCGCACTTGTACATCGCCAATATGCGAAGCCACTTGTTCGAGCAGGGCACACTTGCGCGGCACGGCACGAGCGCTCTCGATCATATAATGTGTTGCCATCGCGCCAATCGCAAAATGGTCGTCTTTCTGAGTGACATAACTCAAAGCGCCGACGCGGCTCAAGTCGATCAAGACGCCCGGCGCGGCCAACCTCAGTTTCATGGTGGGCACCAAACTTTGACCGCCCGCCAAGAGCTTGGCGTTTTCTTTGTGTTCGGCCAAGAGCCTCAATGCTTTCGGCAACGTTTGCGGCGCATGATATTCAAATTGTGCGGGGATCATAGGGTTACGCTCTCTTCGAGGCCTGAATGGCCTTCCAGATTTTTTCAGGTTTGAGGGGCATGTCTATGTGTTTGATGCCAAACGGAGCAAGCGCATCGACGACGGCATTGACGAAAGTCGGGGTAGAACCAATGGTCCCAGCCTCGCCGACACCTTTTACTCCCAGAGGATTGACTGGGCTCGGTGTCTCAGTGCGATCGCATTCGAGCCAGGGCATATGTGTGCTCTTCGGGATGGCGTAGTCCATAAACTCACCCGTCAGTAATTGTCCATTCTCGTCGTAAACGGCATCTTCGTAAAGCGCTTGGCCCAAGCCTTGGGCAATGCCACCGTGCACCTGCCCGTCAACAATAATGGGGTTGATCACCTTGCCGCAGTCATCGACGGCGACATATCGCAAAATCTTGAATTCGCCGGTTGCAATATCGACTTCGACGGTGACAGCATGAGAACCGAAGGGAAAAGTGAAGTTCTTGGGTTCATAAAAATAAGTCGCTGAAAGACCCGGCTCCATGCCTTCAGGCAAGGCTTTTGCCAAGTGCGCCGCCAGCGCGATCTCTTGAATAGACATACGCTTGGGTTGGCCTTTGATTGAATAACCGCTGCCGTCCCATTCGATGATATTTTCATCGACGCCAAGTGAGAGCGCGGCGATCTTCTTTGCTTTGGCTTTGAGCTTTTGGATCGCCTCGTACATCGCCGTTCCGCCCACCGAGATACCGCGGCTGCCAAACGTACCGATGCCGTACTGGACGATGCTTGTGTCGCCGTGAATGACAACTATATCGTCGAGCTTCACGCCCAGCTCATCAGCGGCAATTTGCGCAAAACTTGTCTCTTCGCCCTGGCCATGAGGCGAAATGCCGGTGAGCACAGTGACTTTGCCGGTCGGTTCGATGCGCACGGTTGCGCTCTCCCAGCCGCCGGCGGGCATCGCTGGAGAGGGGCCAAGTGCGCAAATTTCCACATAGCAAGAGAGCCCGATGCCGATATAGCGGCCTTGGGCACGCGCTTCAGTTTGCTCTTGCCTAAACTTCTTGTACTCAATATGTTCTAAGCATTTGTCAAAAGCGAGATTATAATTCCCGCTGTCGTACATGACGCCCATGGCGGTCGCGAATGGGAATTCTTCAGGGGTTGGAAAGTTTCGCTTGCGGACATCAACCGGGTCAAGATGGAGGTCTTGCGCGATGCGATCGACCATGCGTTCGATCATATACGTTGCTTCGGGGCGACCCGCGCCACGGTACGCGTCAGTCGACATGCGATTGGTGAAGACCCCTGAAACCGAGAGCGAGACGCTCGGAATTTTGTAAGAGCCCGTCAGAACCAGCCCGGTCAGAATGGGCATCGCTGGGGTCAAGAGTTGGTGATAGGCGCCCAGGTCGCTAATAATATGATATTTCATCCCTAAAATCGTGCCATCGTTCTTGACGGCCATCTCGACTTCGGCGACTTGGCCGCGACCGTGAATCGTCCCCACGAAATTCTCGCGGCGGGTCTCGATCCATTTGACAGGCTTTTTCAATTTCATCGAGGCATAGCTGAGCAAGGCTTCTTCGGCATAGACATTGAGCTTGCTACCGAAGCCGCCGCCGACTTCAGGGGCGATGACGCGCAGACGATTCTCCGGCAATCCGATCATCAACGCGACTTGAGTGCGCATCAGATGGGGAATCTGCGTCGAAGACCAGAGCGTTAGTTGTTGTTCGCCGGGCAACCAATGCGCGATAATGCCACGCGGTTCCATCGCGCAAGGCACCAGTCTTTGGTTGTACAACTTTTGTTTCACAATCTTGTCGGCTTTCTTGAAAATATCGGAAAGATCAGCGCCCGACGTTTTGAAAGCCACATTTGTGCCAAACTCAGGGTGAGCCAAGGGAGCGCCGGGCTTGAGCGCGTCTTCAGGATCGCTAACTGTCGGCAGAGGCTCGTAGTCCACTTCGACCAGATCGGCTGCATCGCGCGCGAGGTAGCGATCATTCGCAATCACCATCGCGACGGGGTGTCCGACAAAATAAACACGGTCGAGGGCCATCGAGTAGTGCGTTGGGCGTTTCAAGTCAGGAATCGCGGCGGCGCAGGGCACGGTGCCACACTTGTCTTTGGTTTCTTGGCCCGTGATAACAGAAACAACGCCGGGATGCTTGAGTGCGTTTTCTGCGTTAATGCTCTTGATTTTTGCGTGAGCGTAGGGGCTGCGCACAAAAACTGCGTAGAGCAGGCCCGGCAAGTGAATATCGTCGACATAGTGAGAGGTGCCGGTGATGAGGCGAGGGTCTTCGACGCGCTTGATGCGTTGGCCTACCAGTTTTTGGGTCATCGTTAACCCTCCTTCGTTTCAGCGAGCTTTTTGGAAGCATAGCGCATGGCTTCTACGATATGCTGGTAGCCCGTGCAGCGACACAAATTGCCAACCAGGCCGTGCCGAATCTCGTCATCGCTTGGTTTGGGATTGCGCTTGAGAATTTGCACTCCAGAAATAATCATGCCGGGCGTGCAGTAGCCGCATTGCAAACCGTGATGCTCCCAAAAACCTTCTTGGACGGCGTGTAGTTTTCCGTCTTTTTCAATTCCTTCGATCGTCGTAATCTCAGCGCCATCGGCTTGCACGGCAAACATCATGCAGGACTTGATCGCTTCGCCATTAAACAAAACCGTGCACGCGCCGCAAATGCCGGTCTCGCAGCCGATGTGCGTGCCGGTCAAACTGGCAACGTCGCGCAAGAAATGCACGAGCAGCATTCTGGGCTCGACATCGTATTCGGCCGCTTGGCCGTTGATGGTGAGTTTTATCTTATGCCCCATACACCCTCCTAGATCGCACCGCGAATTTTCTTGAGAAGCTATGCTACAGCGTTGGGGGTGCAGAGGTCAAGCGAGGTTGGATAGAACCGAAGCACAACAACAAACTTGATTTGTCTGAAAACGCTATTTTCTTTTTATCTCAAGTAGATTATTTTATCGATTCTGTTCTCAGTTAATAGCAAGTAGACGCCGTTGGCTGAAACTCCAGTCTGTTGGCCGCTGCTTAAAAGAGGAACTTCACGGGATAGGTTGGGAAAAGCATTTATGCAAATCACTGCGAGTGTTGCAGTGATTTGAGCGAGTGATGAAATGATTTTCTGGCAAACCTGAATGTGAACAGTGGCAAAGTATTTTTTGATTGCTTCTATAGCGATTTTGCATACGGACATAAACTTCTTCATTTCTCGTTTTGACTGACGAGAAAATGTAGATTGTCCAGACAAATTTGCAACAACCGTTGCTGCTTGTGTGTTGCAATTTTCTAAGCGACGCAATATGAATTCAGTGTCTTTTTTCTTAATTTTACCGATACTCTTTAGCTCTAAAAAAAATTCCTTCAGTTCGTTTACTTCTATTTGGAAAACATCTAAATTGCTAACTATGTCAGAGATCAACTCTAATTTCTTAATTTGATCGATATGCTTTTTGATGATTTTGTACTGACTTAGAACCTGGCCTAGGCTGCTTGTAATTGGCATAGATGATGCCGCAATTTCACCAAGGATAGGAAACTGCTTACGAGTTCTGTAGCACCTTTTCAAGCATTGCTTTACAGACATCATCAGTGCACTTCGGCATGCTTGCACTTTGATGGACTTAGTATGCTCGATATTCGGCGGAGTTTGTGACAAATCACTGATAAGAGTATCAACAATCTTGGCGCAAGTGTTGAGTTTGATTTCAAGGAAAAGAACATCTGCAACTCTAAGTTTTCCTATTTTTTTGAGCGATCCAATATTGCCTTCCAACGTTGCTAATTTCGCCTGAAAGCCATTCATGTAATTCAGAATTTCTTCAATGAGTGCTGCATTAGTCGGCTGCTTAAAGATTTGAGCAAGTGATTTTTGAATTGTGTCTACATCACCGATCAGCAATTTGGCTTCTTGCAACACTTCTGTGAATGGTGAAGGGAGAAGCGGGCCCGCGCTGACTCTTCCAGCAAAGATCAACAAGCCAAGAGAGATTGCAACGATGGATAATATTTTCTTTATTCTAACCACGCCTCCTTGCATTTATTCTAAGACTTTGTGTATAGGGCTGTCAAATGCGCTTACTTTTCGTATGATTGCGCTGCAATGCAGATGAAAAATACGCTACAGATTAACGCTAGTCTCTTTATCCCGATCGCTGAGCTGCGCTTTCGTACCAGCCGCAGCAGCGGTGCGGGCGGGCAGAATGTCAATCGCGTCGAGACGCGCGTGGAGCTGGTCTTCGATCTTGCACGCTCACCCAGTCTGAGCTTTGAGCAAAAACAACGCATTCGCGAAGTACTGTACTCTTTCATTGACACAGACGGCATTCTGCATCTAGAATCGCAAGAGACCCGCAGCCAACTTCAGAATCGCGAGCGCGTCATCGCACGCTTTGTCGAATTGTTGCGACAAGCGCTACGCCCTATTAAAAAACGAAAACCAACAAAGCCAACCAGGACTTCTCAAGAAAAGCGTTTGCGTGCGAAGAAAGAGCGCACTGAGAAAAAAGAAGGGCGACGACGCTTTGAGACAGACTGAGAACTGCCAAGACGCCAACGGCACAAAGATTTTTTATCAAGAAATTCTTGGTGCTCTTTGCGCCTTGGCGGTTTAAAAAATTGGAATTCTGGGAAAGGCCGTGGTCGGAGAGGCGGGATTTGAACCCGCGACCTCATGGTCCCGAACCATGCGCGCTGCCGGGCTGCGCTACTCTCCGATGGGTCGAATGAATGCGTTGATTGTAAAGAAGAAGCGGGCGATTTGCAAGATTCTTCTTGCGCCTCGCCCGCTTTGCTCTGCTTCGGAATCAGTGTTCTAAAGCTTACTTTTGCGGCAGTGCGATAAAACGTTTCACGGTGCCGCCGCTAGGCAGAATCGTCAATACAATGCCAGTGTTCTCCTCGAGAGAATTCATGACTTCGTTCCACTCTTGCACGGTGCGCACCGGCTTGAGATTCACGGCGACAATCAAGACGCCCGGCGTCAGCTGAGCGAGGTCGCCCCGGCTATCGGCCGTGACATCGGAGATCACGACGCCCTCGTTGGTGGGAAAGCGCATCTTTTTGGCAATTTCGGCATTGTTGCCCTGGACTTTGAGGCCAAACTTTTCGACGGCCTCTCCCGCGCTCTCACCGGAGCTTCCGCCCTCGGGTGCCTGCGGAGCCACGTTGGCCGAGGTTTCGGAGGGGCGTTCACCCAGCGTCACTTCTAGCGCGATGCGTTGGCCGTTGCGTAAGACTTCGAGCTGCACTTTCTCGCCGGGCTTGCGATACATGATCGAATCTTGAAGTGTCTTGCGCGTTGTCACGGACTGTCCATCGACTTTTACGATGATGTCCCCGGACTGCAAGACGTCCGCAGAGGGGCTGTTCGGCGCCAAGTCTGAAATCAAGACGCCCTCGTTGGCTTTAAGGCCAAACGGAGCTCCCAATTCATCGGTCAAATCGTCAATATAAACGCCGAGCCAGGCGCGCTGCACGGTCCCTTTTTCAATCAGTTGAGCTAAGACTTTCTTGACTTCGTTGACGGGAATGGCGAAGCCGATGCCCTCGGTGTTCAAAACGATGGCCATATTGATGCCGATCACGCGCCCTTTGGAGTCAACGAGCGGGCCGCCGGAGTTGCCGGGGTTGATCGCCGCATCGGTCTGAATCATGTTGCGGAAGGTGCCACGACCATTGGGTTTGTCAACATCGCGGCCGAGGGCGCTAATAATGCCCGAAGTCACAGTGTGCTGGAGACCCAACGGGTTGCCGATTGCGATCGCATAATCGCCGATCTCGATCGCTTCCGAGTCGCCTAGTTCGACTGTCGCTAGATCGTGTTCGTTCGGATTCTTGAGTCGAATGGCGGCGATGTCCAAAAAATCATCTCCGCCGACGAATTCGGCGGCCAATTCTTTCCCATCGGGGAAGACAACGGTGATACGTGTGGTCTTGTCGACGACGTGATTGTTGGTCAGGATGAATTTTTCAGTGCCCCACTGGAAGACAAAACCCGTGCCGAGCGCTGACTCGCGGCGCAAACGCTCTGGTGCTGGCATGGGGTTGCTTGGATTATTGAAGAAATATTTGAAAAGATCGTTGTCGAAAAATTCACGCGTGTTGGAGCTGTTGGCTTCTTTGGTGACGTTGATGCTGACGACCGCCGGGCCTGTCTTCTTGATGGCCGTCTTGACGGCATTCTCGCCCGCCGCAATGATCAATTGGTCAAGCTGCTCTTTGCTCAATTGGGTGAGCAAGTCGGTCATCACCGGTTGATTATTGGTGACGACAGTTGAATTGCCGGTCTTGGTTGTCGCAGGTTCTTGAGGTGGCGTTTGCGGCGGCTCCATCGTGTTCGGCTGTGTCTGGGTGTGTTGGTCAAGTCCCTTGGCCGTGCTACGAGCTTGTGCGTCATTGGGATAATTCTTCTTAGCGACATTCAAGCCTGCGAGCTTGGATTGGAGGGATGCGGGCAAGCTCTGGGTCATCACCAGCGCCAGCACGGCCGATAAAGCAAATATGCTGATAAATACAATCGCAAAACGTTTCATTGCGAACTCAACCTCCTTGGTTGACTCAGTTTCAGATTTTCAATTCTAAAACACGATCTTTGGCTTTGGGTGCATTGATATTTCACTATTATAGAGCTTGTAGACCAATCTTCAAGGTGCCATAAGTTACGACAATTCTTAGGAGAATCCAGGGCACGCATTTTCCACCTCCTAGGCACAGACTTTCCACACCCGTTGGTGTAGACTTTCATTCGTAAATCAATCATACGTTTGGAGGGAAGAAAAATGACACGGGCAATCGTTTTGCTTTTTGGAATTGTATTTTTGTGCACTGGAATCTACTTTAGTGCATCCGCTCAAGGCGGCTGGCCCTCTCTTTTCCTCGCCAAACAATTTTCGGGGTTCAATTCTCCCGTATTTTTGACGCACGCCGGGGACAGCAGCAACCGCATCTTTGTCGTCGAACAAGAAGGCGTCATCAAACTCATCAAGAATGGCACGATTCAAACAAAAGCGTTTTTGGACATTAAAGCCAGAGTGCAATGCTGCGGCGAAGAAGGCTTGCTTAGCATGGCATTCCCGCCGCAATACGCTGCTAAGGGTCATTTTTATGTTTACTATATTAACAATAGTGGCGATATCGTGATCTCGCGTTTTACAAAAAAAGCGAACAACGCCGACGAAGCCGACCCCAGTAGCGAAGAGGTTTTGCTCACCCTCCCTCATCCGGGCGAATCGAATCATAACGGGGGCCAGCTTGCCTTTAGTCTCACCGATGGTTTTCTCTATATTGCAACGGGCGATGGCGGCGGCGCGGACGATGAACACGGCAATGGACAAAACACACTTTCTTTGCTGGGCAAGGTATTGAGAATCGATGTCGAGTCTGACCCCGGCACTGAAAAATATGTATCACCCTCCTCTAATCCTTTCTTTGGATTGAATGGCTATCGCGGTGAAATTTGGGCGATCGGCACAAGAAATCCGTGGCGCTTCGCTTTCGATCGCCAAACGGGTGATCTCTATGTGGGTGATGTCGGTCAAGGAAATTATGAAGAAGTAAACTTCCAGCCATCCACAAGTTCAGGCGGCGAAAACTATGGCTGGAATACCATGGAAGGACAGCATTGTTTTACCGATGCAAATTGCGACCAAACGGGGCTCACCTTGCCCGTTCACGAGTACGATCACTCCGAAGGCTGCTCGATTACCGGAGGACGCGTCCATCGCGGAGCGACCTCAGCCAGTTTGGATGGAATCTATTTTTATGGAGATTTTTGCTCCGGAAAAATCTGGGGCTTGCGACGTAACGGATCCACTTGGGAAAACCACGAATTTTCTGATACAGATTTGAATATCAGTAGTTTTGGCGAGGATGAAGCGGGCAATCTCTATGTGATCGACCTCAACGGAGATATTTATCTTCTAAACGATACGCCCCCCTGTGCGAAGCTCACAGTCTTGTCTGTTCCCAGAGCTGTGACATTCAAACCAACATCCACTCGCGCCGCCCGCAAGACGATTCGTGTGACTTTGAATAACCGAACGGGCGTAGCAGTGCAAATCAACAGTATTTCGGCTTTGAGCAGCGAGTTCTCAATTATCGCGGATGGAATTCGCCCCAGACTGCCTCTAGAGATTCCCAACGGGCGTCGTCGCACCCTCTCGGTTCGACTCGAGCGAGCCATCGGGTTGCCTCAGTTCTTAGTGAATAGCCCGTACTTTCAGATTGCGACGGATATCAATGGCTGCGCGCCTGTGAACACGGCGAGCGAGTTGGTCGGGCGCTGGCCCATCGAAGCCATACAAAAGATCACCGAACTCAACAAAGCACGAGAGATGCTGTTGAAACAAAACTCGGCCATTGTGCGCACGCAGATTTTCGACCTATCAGGGCACGCAGTGCTGGATGCGCTCTCTGAATCCATCGTTACTCCACAAGAGTTGCTTCAAGACAAGCATCTGGCTCCGGGCGTCTATCTCTATATGACCACAATACAGAGCTGGGACGGTAAGGTGTATGGCAACACCGCGAGCAAGTTCATAGTTCCTTGAAAAAAGCGCGCTGAACATTTTCTAATACTGCTAGACAACTTAGCGTTTTTTGAAGATGAGTTGCATGCGTGGACTCGCGGGCGTAGCGGGCTGCTCTTCATCAAAACCAGTGCAAGCTAACACAAGTTCTAAGTTTGCTTGGCTCGCTAAATCTGAAATTTCTTCAGGCGTATAGAGCTGCCACTCAAAATAATCTGGCTCGTCTTCTGTCTCGTAATTTAGTTTTACTGTTAAGCGATTTGTGGTCATCCACTTTTCCTCGGTCATCACAATGCCTGCTCGTTCTATCACTCTCGTCCCCTGATGTTCTTCAAAAAATGTTTTGTGATAGATGTCGAGAATTAATCGCCCGTTTGATCTCATTTTTTCGCTGAACTCTTGGAGCAACTCAAAGTTGGTTTCCGAGTCAAAGTACCCAAAACTTTGCCAAAGACAAATCACAGCATCGAACATTTTCGTAACTTTCTTCAGCTTCCGCGTATCCATCTCGATATACTCTGCACCGGGCGGCGCAGCGCGTCTCGCTTTGGAGAGGGCGTGCCCATCGCGATCAATTCCCGTAACCGAGTACCCCAAAGATGCCGAGAGATTAGAATGGCGGCCCTCGCCGCATCCAACATCTAGAATTTGTTTGAATTGAGCCAAGGGCAATTGACGCGTAAGAAAATCTATTTCTGATCGCGTGTATGAAGGTTCTATCGTTTCTGCGAAGACCTCAAACCATTGGCGAGAGTAGCGATTCTTCATAAGTAGAGTGTATTCGTTTTGTGCACGAATTACTTTGACTTTGCGTACGAGATTAGATAAAGAATAGAAAGAGAGTTGTCAATCTGCTCTCAATTTTCTCTGATTTTGCTAAAGGAGTTTCATGAAAAAGATACAGCGAAAAGGGCTTCAGATTCCGACTGGACCTGTGCCCAGTGATTTGGACGTTGCACAAGCGCACGATCTGATCCCCATTCACGAGATCGCCGAAGAGATGGGCTTGGAGAAACATGAGATAGAGCCCTATGGACGCTACAAAGCCAAAGTGCAGTTGGCGGTGCGCGATCGTTTGGCGAACAAGTCGAATGGGAAGTATATCGATGTCACGGCGATCAACCCGACGCCTCTGGGCGAGGGCAAGACAGTTACAACTATCGGCCTGAGCCAAGCATTGCACTATTTAGGCAAGCGTTCGTTTGCCTGCATTCGCCAACCCTCGCAAGGGCCGACATTTGGCATCAAGGGCGGTGCTGCCGGAGGCGGTTACTCGCAAGTCGTCCCGATGGAAGACTTTAATTTACATTTGACGGGCGATATGCACGCCGTCACGGCGGCGAACAATCTTTGTGCAGCCGCGATTGATGCGCGTATTTATCACGAGAGCCGCAACACCGACGAAGAACTGAAAGAAAAAAATCTCAAGCGTCTCGATATTGACTCGCACCATATTATGTGGAATCGCGTGCTCGATGTGAATGACCTTGTCTTGCGCCAAATTGTGCTGGGGCTAGGGCGCGCGGTTGACGGGGTGCCCAGGCAAGCCGGCTTTGACATCGCTCCGGCTTCGGAAGTGATGGCGATCCTGGCACTTTCGACGAGTTTACAAGACATGCGCCAGCGCATGGGCCGGATTGTCGTGGCTGCCGACCGTGATGGAAAAACGATTACAGCCGAAGATTTGGGCGTAGCGGGAGCGATGACCGTCTTGATGAAAGATGCGCTCATGCCGAACTTGATGCAAACGTTGCAGGGCAACCCGGCCTTCGTTCATGCAGGGCCGTTTGCGAATATCGCGCACGGCAACAACTCGATTGTCGCCGATCAAATTGCACTCAAGTTAGCTGACTATGTTGTGACTGAGAGCGGTTTTGGTGCGGACATGGGGGCGGAGAAATTTTTTAATATCAAGTGTCGTGTCTCGGGTCTCAAGCCCGATGCAGCCGTCATTGTTTGCACTGTGCGCGCTCTTAAAATGCACGGCGGGGTCGGAAAAATTGTAGCGGGCCAACCCTTGCCTCCAGAGCTAATGAAAGAGAATCTGTCCGCGTTAGAGAAGGGCTGCGAAAACTTGCGCCATCACATTCGCAATGTGAAAAAATTTGGCATTCCCGCCGTCGTTGCGATCAATCGCTTCACGAACGATACAGAGAACGAGATCAAGCTGATCAAAAAGATTGCCGAGGCTGCCGGGGCCGAAGGAGCGTTTACGAGCGAAGTTTGGGCCAAGGGCGGCGCGGGCGGGGCCGAGCTGGCCGAAGCTGTCATCAGCGCAGCGAGCAAGCCATCTCAGTTCAAATTTCTCTATTCTCTAGAATCTTCCATCAAAGAGAAGATTGAAACGATCGCGCGCGAAATTTACAACGCCGACGGCGTCGAATACTTGCCTCAAGCCGAGAAGCAAATCAAACAATATGAAAAACTAGGTTACGGAAAATTTCCCATTTGCATGGCCAAAACACAGTACTCGCTCTCGCACGACCCAAATAAGAAGGGCTTAGCTTCGGGCTACACGTTGCCGATTCGCGAAATTCGTGCCTCGGTTGGAGCAGGCTTCTTGTATCCAATCTGCGGCGACATGATGACCATGCCGGGGCTCTCGTCGGCGCCCTCGTTCATGAAGATTGATATCGACATGAAGACAGGCAAGGTGAGGGGGTTGTCGTAAATGTAGAAAAGCGGATGGTTGGTTCCAGTAACAAGTTTTCGCAGATGGGTCAATTCAAATTTTGCACTTGACTTTTAAGGGATTGCCGGCTGCACTCCTACGGATCTGACCTCGACGGGATCTTCCCAGGTAGTGTAGTGTTGGGGAATTGATGGATGTTACAAAAAAAGTCTTACGAATTTTGACAGCGGGGCAGCTCTCACGGGGTTGCCCCGCTCGTTTTTCAAGTGTTCTTTGGTCGGTCTAACTGAAAGATTTTCCCTAATGTCGTGTAATAATGGCTTCTACCCAAGCGAGCAACGGGTTTTAATTGGGTGGCATCGACCCGATCTCCCTCGAATAGCTCATCGCGTATATGAAAGAGCAAGACTTCTCCAATCACCAACGTGGAGTCCGATTTTGGTAACGCAAGTGCATTCACTAAACGACACTCCATATTGATCGAGGCTTTGGCCACGCGAGGCGGCTTTACTAGGTGCGAGGGTAAGGGTCTGAGCTGTGCGATCTGAAACTCGTCTCTGTCCGGAGCATAGTCGCCCGAAGTCAGATTCATCTTCGCGGCAGTCGCTTCTTCGACCATATTTACGACAAACTCGCCCGTCGCTTGGATATTTGCCAGCGTATCTTTGGGTTTGCCGGCTCTCTGCCCGACCGAGAAGGCAATCATCGGTGGCGAGCCGGAGACGGCATTAAAGAAACTAAAGGGAGCCAAGTTAAGAATCCCCTTCTTGTCCTGACTGGAAACCCAGGCAATCGGGCGCGGCACAATCACATCCGTCAGCAATAAGTACTGAGCCGTGGGGCCGAGCTTTGCAGGATCAATAATCATGATGCACCTCCAATATATTAAAAATTCAATGTGAATCAGTGTAGGAGGTTGGTTAGAACATCTCCACAAAAGAGTCTTGCAAGATTTCTTGACAACGATCGTACAATATGTTAAATCTTATTAGAATATTCAATTATTATTGAATAATAAAATGGTGAATACAATGAGCAAAACAACCAAAGATGTCTTTATCGTAAATACTCTGGAGCAGCTGAAAATTTTGTCGGATGGGTTGCGCATGCGCATCGTCGAAGCCTTCTCCCATGAACCAAGAACGACCAAACAAGTCGCTCAGCTGCTTGGCGAAAAACAACTGACCAAACTCTACTATCATGTCGAAGCACTTCACAGGGTGGGCATTCTTAAATTAGTCAAAACGAAGAAAAATCGAGGAGCTGTTGAAAAATACTATCAGACCGTTGCTCGGGTTTTCAGAGTGGATCACGGCCTCTTTGCGCCTCGCGTGAAAGGGGAAGAAGCCATCGTTGCGTTGCAGGGGATTTACGCAGCGCTCTTTGATAGCACAATCGCTGAGATTAGGCAAAGCATTGCGGAAAGACTCATCAGGCAAGAGGATGACCATCGCGTCATAGTGACGCGTTTTCATGTACGAACTTCGGTTAAACAAATCAATCAATTGAAGCAGAAACTTCAGAAATTACTCGACGAAGCAGAAGCGCTTCACGACGAAGAAGAAGAAATGACATATGCCTTGTCACTCGCGTTTTATCCGGTCAAACAAGAAAACAAGAAGGGAGCCTAAGATGCAATCAAATCAACTCGGTTTTTTGATATTAGTGGCAGTGGTAGCGGCTGCTCTCGTAGCTGGAGTTTTTTTCTTACAGGGAGCGAAAAATGGAACTCAAGAAAAGACAACAACCATGACATTGACGCAAGAAGAAATCGTGAGTCGTTGGGCGAATGCCCTCGGCGGCGTTGAACGGCTGAAAACGATAGAGAACACCTACACAAAAGTAGAAATCAAAACTGCGGGTCTCACTGGCATCGCCGAGGACTGGCAAACCGTGAAGGGCGCGCATCGCCAGACGGTTGACCTCGGAAATGGCGTTTACAAAACGGTTACTGTTTATGACGGTCAAAACGGATGGATACTCGGGCAAAACAAAAAAATCCGAGAAATGGCTGGCTCGGAGCTGCAAGAAGAAGTAACCGAGGCTTATTTGGGCAGCTACTCGTATCTTATTCCGAATCGCATGACAGGACGTGTAGAGTTTATCGGAGAAGATCCATCAAAGAAATTCTATGTACTTAAGCTTCAACCTCAAGGTGGAAGCGCTATTACGTATTATTTGGACAAGCAGACTTTCTTGCCGGCGAAAACCGAACGCGCCGATGCCGAACGCACTCGCATCACGTTCTATTCCGACTGGCGAGAAATCGACGGAACCAAGATGGCTTTTCAGACCAAGCAGACGAGCGGCGATCCGCGTTCTGAAGCCAGCGTCACGGTGCAAGAGGTGCGCTTTAATACCGAGATAGCGCACAATCTCTTTGCCAAGCCAGAAGAAGTTACTTCCGATGCGAATTTTGCGTCTGGCCAGAGCGCGCGCGATATCCCCTTTGAGATCAATGGCAATCATATCTATCTGCAAGGGCAAATTAATTCAAAGCCCATCTGGTTCGTCCTCGATACCGGCGCAGGTTCTTCTGTCATTAGTTTGGAGAAGGCGAAAGCGCTTGGTCTGAAGCTCGAGGGCAATTTCGAAGCACGCGGTGCAGGAGGCGGATCTGCCAGCGCTTCGTTCGTCAAAGGAATTTCCTATGGCGTAGCTGGAATGGAGTTAACAAACCAATTTCTCGTGGCTATCCCGATTGATATGTTAAAGCCGTTTGAAGGGCGCGCCATGGAAGGAATTTTGGGCTATGATTTCATCAATCGCTTTGTTATCGAGATTGATTATGTGAAAAAAGTCATTCATCTCTATGATCCCAAAACGTATCACTATGAAGGCAGCGGCGAAATTCTCCACATCACATTTGACCACAATTTGCCCTATGTGAAGGGCAGTGTGGCAGCGCCGGGCCTTGAGTCGATCGAAAGTACATTTCTCATCGATACGGGAGCCAGCGCGAGCCTATCTCTAAATAAGCCCTTTGTCGATTCGCACAAATTATTAGAGCGGGTTGCAAAAACAGTCCAAGCGGCCTATGCCGGTGGTGTTGGAGGGGAGTCAAAGCGCCTTTTGGGACGGTGGCCAAATTTGAAATTAGGAAACGTGAAGATCGAAAATGTCGTTGCGGCTTTCACGCAAGACACGGGCGGCGCGCACGCCGACCCGAATCACGCGGGCTTGATCGGCGGAGAAATCTTGCAACGCTTCAAAGTGATCTTTGATTATTCCCATCAGCAAATGATACTTGAACCCAATGAGAATTTTGCGAAGTCTTATGATGCCGAGCTGAGCGGCCTTTATCTGATCGCAAAGGGAGAAGATCTCAAAATATTCACTGTTTTTCGCATTATGGAAAACTCTCCCGCCGGCGAAGCGGGATTGAAAGAAGAAGATGTGATAATGGCGATTGACGGAAAATCAGCGAATGAATTTACGCTCGAAATGATTCGGCAACTCTTTAGGACCGGAGACGGCAAAGAATATCAACTCAGCATCAAACGCGGGAACAGTCACGACCTCTTGCAAATAAGAATCAAATTGAGAAAGTTAATTTAACGCCAGTATCTCTTAATGGAGTAGAGGCAAGACAAGGCACACCGTGACTCCTAGAGTCACAAAGACTCCAGCAGCCAGTATCATCCAGAAGGGGCTGAGGTTGAAAAAACTCAAGATAAGCAGAGTGAGTAACCCTGCAAAGAAGATCGTCAGCCACTCGGTGGTGCCACAAGCAAATTCCATAAAAGCCTCCAAATTGAGTTTGGAGTCATTGTACATAGACTGAAGAAAATGTCAATTAATTCGCAAAACATTCGCTGTGGGCAGAGCGTGCGCTGCCTTACAGCTTACGTCAATTTTCTTAAATCGAGCGCTTTGTCCAGTTCTTCGGGCGAGAGGAGTTTCTTTTCTAAGACGACTTCGCGTATCGTCTTGCCCGACGCGAGCGATTCCTTGACGACCATGGCTGCTTTTTCATAGCCAATCACGGGGTTAAGGGCCGTGGCCGCTTGCGGCGTGTTCTCGGCAAAGCGTTGGCATTGTTCGGCATTCATCTGCATTCCCTCGACGCAGCGGCTGACAAAAACCGTAGAGGCATTCGCCATAATAGCGATCGCTTGCAGCAAGTTATAGGCAATCATCGGCATCATCACGTTGAGCTCCAGCTGGCCAGCCTGAGCGCCGCGTTCGACCGCTTCCAAGTGCCCCAATATCTGGAAGCAAACCATATTCAGCATCTCAGGCATGACGGGGTTGACTTTGCCGGGCATGATCGAAGATCCGGGTTGCAAGGCAGGAAGCAACAATTCATTGAAGCCTGTCTTGGGGCCGGAGCACAACAATCTGAAATCATCAGCGATCTTGAGGAGTGAAGTTGTCACTGTACGCAGTGCGCCTGAGACAAAGACGACGGCATCTCGATTTTGAATCTGCTCAAACTTATCTTTTGCCGGGGCGAAAGAGAGCTTTGTTATTTGAGCAATATAGTCAATGGCTTTCTTATCATAGCCCTTCGGAGTATTAATGCCGGTGCCAACGGCGTTACCGCCGAGAGCCAGTTCTTTTAAGCCTTCAGAAGCGATCTTCACGCGCTCGATGCCAAGTTCAATCATCCGCGCATAAGCGCCAAATTCTTGCCCTACTCGCATGGGGACGGCATCTTGAAGATGCGTGCGCCCGGATTTGACGATGTGGTCAAATTCTTTTGCTTTTTGGGCAAGAGCTTGGTGTAGCTTTGCTAGGGCTGGTATGAGCTTGTGGGTGATTTCTTCTAGTGTCGAAATATGAATCGCCGTGGGGATCGTGTCATTGGTCGATTGACCGCGATTGACGTGATCGTTGGGATGCACCAGCTTATAGTCGCCCTTTTGACCGCTCAGCAGCTCAATCGCGCGGTTGGCGATGACTTCGTTCGCATTCATATTTTGCGAAGTGCCCGCGCCGGCTTGGTAGACATCGACGACAAAATGTTCAACATGTTTCCCGCTCAAGATCTCATCACATGCTTGCGCAATCGCGTTCGCAACTTTTTTATCCAAGTCGCCCAGGTCGGCGTTGGCCAGCGCAGCCGAACGCTTGATGATGGCTTGAGCGCGAATAAACGCAGGCTGAAGGCGCAATCCGCTGATGGGAAAATTCTCAACGGCGCGTTGAGTCTGAGGCCCCCAGTAAGCATTTTTCGGAATTTTTACATCGCCTAATGTGTCTTTCTCAATACGAAATTCAGTTGTCATATTAATTCTTTCCCCCTTGGGCCAATGCTTGCTTAGATTCTGTTAGATCCATCGATTCCGCCACAAGTTCAGAAATATCGCGGTCTTGGAAATCGACGTTTTTCGCTTTAATTCCGTCTTCCATCATAATCATACAGAAAGGGCAAGCGTTGGCAATGACGCGTGACGTTCCGTTGTTTTTTGCATTAGAGAATGCTTCAACAGCTTGACTGACACGCAGCTCATTCACGCGTTTCCCCGGTTCTTCCTCAACCCACATCAAGCCGCCGCCTGCGCCGCAGCACATCCCGCGCTCTCGATTGCGATCCATCTCAATGAGTTGAACACCAGGAATTTTTTGCAACACAACGCGGGGTGAATCGAAGATGCGATTGTAGCGACCCAAATAACACGAATCGTGAAACGCTACCGTTGCGTCGATGCGCTTCTTAAATTGAATTTTCCCGGATTTGACTAGATGTTCGATCAGCACACTATGATGAATGACTTCGTAGTTGCCAGCGAACTGAGGGTACTCGTTCTTAAAAGTATTGAAGCAGTGCGGGCAGATCGTGATGATTTTCTTGACGTGGTAGTTGTTGAAGGTCTTGATATTTTGCTGAGCGAGCATCTGAAAAATATATTCGTGCCCGATACGGCGCGCCGGGTCGCCGGTGCAGCTTTCTTCTTCGCCGAGGACGGCGAATTTGACTCCGGCAGCGTTCAGGATTTGAACGACCGCGCGGGCAATTTTTTGAGCTCTCGGGTCGAACGAGGCCGCGCAACCGACAAAGAAAAGATACTCAATTTGAGATGCATCTCCGTTTAGCTCAGCCATTGTCTTTACGTTGAGTCCTTTCATCCAGGCGAGGCGCTCGTTTGAGGGCATGTCCCAGGGGTTGCCTCGCCCATCCATGCCCTTGAAGACAGACTGAAATGCGGGCGGATATTTGTCTTTGATCATGACTTCGTTGCGGCGCATTTCTAGAATTTTGCTCAGTTGGTCGATCTGAATCGGACAGGCCTCGACGCAGGCCATGCAGCTTGTGCAGGCCCAGATCTCTTCAGGTTTTACAGAGATACCAACAATGTCCCGCGTCTTCGCTGGCTTGCCGAACGCTGGAATCTCGTGCACAGCATGATCGCGCAGCTCAAGGATAATTTCTTTGGGTGAGAGAATTTTTCCGGAGAGATGAGCCGGACAATTATCTGTGCAGCGACCGCACTCGGTGCAGCTATAGAGATCGAAGACATCTTTCCAATTTAAGTCTTTGATAGTCTGGAGCCCCAAAGATTCATTGCGCTCGAAAGCGCCCGCGACGTCGAGCTTGCTCATGACAACTCGTGTCTCATCGGGGTCGGTGAAGAGCACATTGAAAAAACTCGTGATGACGTGGAAGTGCTTGGACAACGGCAGATAGTTTAAGAAGAAGAACAGAACAAAAATATGCAGCCACCAGGAGATATGATGAATTGCTGTCAACGCGCCGGGACTGAGTCCCTGCAAGAGCATCATCGTGAATCCACTGAAGGGAGCCCACGCGCCGCGCGGGTTCGTGCCCGCCGTTGCGTAAATAGCACCGTCGATGAGTAAGTCTGTCACCATCAGCGCGAGAATTTGCAAAAGAATTAAGTTGGCATCCCATGAAAGAGTCAATCTTTTAACTTTGAGGACCCAGCGGCGGTACATCGCGACCAAAATCGAGACGGAAACAAGCACGGCGAAGAGATCCTTCCAGAAAAAATAAAAGTTGCCGATCAGGTTATTCGGGATTTCCCAGCTCGTGAAGCCCTCGATGAAAAGCGAGAGAGATCGAACAACGAAGACACAGAACCCCCAGAAGATAATAGCGTGCACCAATCCAGAAAAGCGCTCTTTGCGGAAGAAGAGGCCCTTCTGGCCGAAAAAATAGAGAAAGAGATTTCTAAAACGTTCGCTCCAGCGATTGAAGCGTTCTGTAGGTTTGGCTTGTTTGAGGATCAGCCAGCGTTTGTACATCAGATAGCCGAAGAGGCTCAGGGCGAGAGCGGTTAGTAAGAAAAGCCAAATTTTACCGTGAAAAAGAAAAACAAAATCCGTTGCATGCATATGAAAATTCCTTTCCGCGACTTCAGCATAATTGGAGCAAAGAGTGCTGTCAACTGCAGTATGCCCTTCGCTCATCACAGGGGAGAACGAATTTCTATTGTTTGTTTTGTCAAAACTGCTAAAATCATCTTTGCTTATTGAAAAAAGGAGAAATAATGTCGTGGATTTATTTGATGATAGCGGGCGGGTTTGAAATCGGCTTTGCGGTCTTGCTTAAGATGAGCGAGGGGTTTACCAAACCTCTTGCTGGGCTCGGCTCCTTCGCTTCGGGCTTTATCAGTTTCTATTTTCTGACGCTTGCTGCCGAAGTCATACCCGTCAGCACGGCTTATGCAATTTGGACAGGGATGGGGGTCGTTGGCGTCACGCTGATTGGCCTATTTTTCTTTGAGGAGCCGCGTGATTTGCCCCGCTTGCTTTGTATTTTTTTGATTGTGGTCGGCATTGTGGGCTTAAAACTCTTTAGCAGAGAATAAAAGCGCTTTTGTCCCGGAATGGCGATTTGAGTAATATAATCGAACACTTATGAATATGGAACCGGCTGCCGATCTTTTTTATGCTTTGCTAAGAGCCCATCTTTGCGATCTCATCCATTGCAATGAACGAGACCCGGCTGAACTCAAAACCTGGTTCAAGGAGTGCATCTGGGTTGATTATCTGGTCAAAGCCGGGCGTATTTCTCCTCAGGATATTCAATGGTGCGTGGCGGCAACACGAGCCAAGCATACGAGCCGCGCCAAAGAAAATATCAGCCTGTATCTCGCCTATAAAATGAGCAACAGCGGCGAATACCACGAAGCCAAGCGTCAAGATTTTCTGCGCCGATCAAAATCGGGCATAAAACTGATGATGAGCGAATTGGACGGCGATGAGCTAGTCGGAACGTATTTGAATCAAGAAGAAATCTGCGCCCTGGTTGGAAAGCAAGTCAAGTTTGCCCGCGAAGAGGAGAAAATCTTGGAAGCGTTCGACGACGAGAATCCTGCGTCGGTCAGCGCGAGCCATTGAGAGTGAGATCATGCCGCCCAATCGCACCTTGGATCAATTTTTTGAACGAGTCAATCAGATACAGCCTATTTCTTGGAAACACCATCCTCCCGATCGAATCTTACGCGATTTTGCGACCGATCAACTGACCACAACCTGGGTGCCTTCCAAAGAGCATTTCGAAAAAATACTAAAAGAGCAATTAGAAATCTGGACGGCCACCGATGTCCGAGCGCATGTCTTGACCTGCAAAGTTTGTTCAGAACGGATCGGGCGACTTCGGCGTTCCACGGGCACCTTCATCGTCTGGCTAGATGAGCTTTCCAAACGGGTGCCAAACTGGTTCTTTGAGCCTGCCGTCTTTCGCACGCACGGAGCAGCGTACATTGCAGCGACCATCGCACTCTTTGTTTTTCCGATTGCTTTTGTGGGAGGCACAACAGCTTCACCAGCACCCTTGAGTTTGCTGAGCCAGTTCTTTCAGGGTTTCAATTGGGTTGGAATTGTGCTCTTAGTTGTTTGGGCGGGCTGGAGCGTAGTCGCATTCTTGCATTTTTTGCTCTTGAGACACAAAAGCTTATGGTAACTTTTGGGATTAGAGTTCTGGTCTTTCTTTTGTATTAGGCCATTCACGAAAATTCGTTTTCATTTAGCATTGTGCTACAATCAATTCAAAGGGAGGAGTTTCAGTATGCATAGATTTTCATTCAGGTTTCTCGGTTTAACGATGGCCGTGTGTCTTTTGCCCTTAGTGGCCGCGAGTTGTACAGAAATGGCAGGCCCGTCCACAGGAGGGACCTCCGACGAAGCCAAAATCAAGAACGCCATGAGTGCAGCACCGATGGCGATTGCCAAAGATGCAACTATTCTGGATTGGCCCGCTTCTGAAAGCGCTTCGCCGAAGCAATTGCGCGCTGGCAAGAATGGCTGGGTTTGTTTCCCGAACGATCCGACCACGCCAGTCAATGACCCCATGTGCATTGATGAAGTTTTTCAGCGCATGATCGATGCTTATTTGCAAAAGAAGCCCTTCAGCACAGATACGGCCGGAGTCTCTTATATGTTGCAAGGCGGGGCAGCAGCGAGCAATACAGATCCATTCAAAACCTCGCCCGGCCCAGGTGAAGAATGGATGATTGACCCGCCGCATGTTATGTGGATCAGCCCGAATCCAGCAGATCTGGACAAGCTATCGGTCGACCCGCATTCTGGCGGTCCCTATGTGATGTGGAAGGGCACGCCTTATGCGCACGTGATGATTCCCCTAGCAAAATAGACTTACTTGACATTCACCCAGATTGGATTGGTCATCGCTTGAGTGCCATCTTCGGCGTAGACGCGCAGGACATACCAGGTTTTTGATTCAAGCGCTTCACTGAACTCAATCACTGACTCTGTACCCTTCAATGCAATAGTCTGAATGACTTCTCCATTCTTGATTAGTTGCGCTTGCTTGAGCGGCGTTACGCTCTGTAACTCGGCTCTTAATTTCGCCGAATCTCCTGATTTGAGTTCCAGTGTGTCGCCTGGCAAAAATTTTTCATTCGCCGTCAATCGAATAAGCGGCCCGTGCGTGACAAACGCATGCCCCGCTTTGAGCGAGGTGAGCCATTTTTCAGCTGTCAACGCCCCCTCGACGTAGACATAGGTGCGGGCCGAGCCGTACCAAGTCTCCAGCTCTTTCCAATCGTGATCGTCGGAGACAGCCGTGGCTACATAACGTTTGCCCTCGTTCCAGAATTCGAACATCGTCTGAATGGTGCGCTCATCGGACTGACCAAAGGGCCCATTCATCACTTCGACGGTATCAAACGAAGTGTCAAAACCCGGGCGCTCGCGGTTGTAGAAGTAACCGAAGTTGGAAGAGAGAGGGTGATTGGCTTGAATGAGCGTGGCACCCTTGGCGCGGGCGTCTTTAAAGTAGTAGTCGGGGTTGCGATCGGGCAAGTTGTACTCGACAGTGCCGTTGAGCGGCAGAGGCATCGGATTCCAATGTCCCCAGCCGATGGTCGTAATCTCTTCACTGAGAATAAAAGGAACGCCGCGCTTTTGAGAAGTTTTGGCAAAGAGTTCATGGCCATCCGTTGAGTTGTGATCGCTAATGAACATGAGGTCTAGATCGGCTCCTAACATCACTCCCACGACTTGGTCGACGGGCGTCACGCCGTGATTGTCGATGTTGAAGATGCGTTTGTGGGCGGCGGCGCCAGCAAAGGTATGCACATGCAAATCGGCGCTGTAATAGTTCCAGGACTTAGGGTCGAAGAGGCGTTCGATATTAGCACTAATGACTATTGTTTTTTCTGGTTCTACTTGCACGGAGCGCAGCACCGGCAAAGACGTATATCCTGCGCCGTGCTCAATGCTGAACTCATAAGCGCCCGGCGGTAAGGGGCATTGACATCGGTGTAAAAGGCATCGATAATTTTGTTCGCTTTGAAGACACGCACCCAGGCATCGGTGGGCTGCCCCGAATGAGTGACAGTGATTTCAATGCGGCCGACCGTCTGGCTCGACGCGTAGAGCCCTCCCAAAAAACAAATCCCGATCAGGGTTAAACTTAGATAACGAAAACGTCCGATCATTTTATCGTCACTCTCCTTTAAGTAAGACAGAGTCTATCTTATACGAAGGAGTTGGATTTTTCGATGAAAAAGAGAGTAAACTGAGCGTATACAATCAATCTGACTCTAGGAGGCATTATATGAAAAAAATTTTATTGACAATGCTGGCTCTGGGGCTGGTAGCGAGTATGTCGGCCTGCGGCATTTTTTCGCCCACGCCGTTTGAAGTGATGGTGACGCTGACCGATTACAAGATCGAATTGTCGTTGACCGAATTCTCGCCGACCACGCTCTATAAATTTGTTATCACCAACAAAGGCAATATGCCGCACGAATTCCTGTTGCTGCCTATGGGAAACACCGACCGCACTCATATTTTGAAGGGGGTCGGACAAAACGAACTCAAGCCTGATGCAAAAATAGAGCGTTTTTTCAGATTTGAGAGGCGCCTGATGCCCGCGGGCAATTATGAGTTTGCCTGTCATCTCTTCGGGCACTACGAGAATGGCATGGTTGCTCTCATCAAGATTCAGTGACGCTGGCCTTAGCGCTGGAGACGATGGAGCGTGGGCTCAGCCAGAATCGGGGTAATCGTGCGTTTCAGCTGAAACGAGCCGAAGCTCGTCCAATCCGAGAATTCTTTCGAACAATTGTAGATACGAGACTGGCCCCAGAGTTGCCCAGTCCAGACTGAGCGAAAGATCAACACAATCCGACATTTTTTGATGAAAAGAACAGTGCCGTCGCTCAGATAAAGTCGGATGATGATCACTTGCTTGATGATTTTGACGAGCACGAAGCCTGAGAAAACATAAGAGCCAGTGCCTCCAGAGAAATTGGAGTTAGGGGCATTCAAATTATTGACATAGATCGTCGCTTTCCCTTGCAGCAGTGTTTCGCCCTTCTCGGTTTTCTGTTGCGTAATCGAGAGCTTGATGGACCAAATATCGTGAGTTGGACTCTGGACTGTCAAAGGGATTAATTGACTCTCTTGGTTAGTGGGTGTTTTGCGGCGATTCCATTCGATAGACCCGGACCATGTGCCGACGATCAGCTCGTTGTTTATTCTTTCAGCCAACGGCGCGAGCAGATCGTGCGCCGTGATCTCTTGAGCATTCAGTGGTGAAACAGCTGTCGGACCAGTCTGGATGAGCGGGGCGCACCCCGTGAGAAGTGCGATAAGAACGTTGCCAACCATCATTAGAGCGAAGCGCACAAAAATCCCTCCCTCTATTCATATTCATAAAGAGTGTAAGTTATCTTTAGGTGGAAAGTCAATGGAAGGTCATTGAGTCAGAGAGTGGACGCTATCAGAGCCAGAATGCAGTTCGTGATTTTTTACGTATTACTGCTTGACTTTTTCTGCGGATAGTGCTAAGTTTATGAATCAATCCGGAAGCTGCTTGGGTGCGTCGGTTGCTTGGCAGGCGAACCGACCTGTGAACTTCCCGCGTTAGTTCGCAGTCCAAGCGACCGAAAGCGGAGCGGTTGCCGCTTCCGGAAAGGGTCAAAAATTCCTTTATTTTGAGGAGGAGAGGGTCAATGTCTATTTCTAGGACTCTCAGAGGCGCAGCGGTTCTGCTCATGGTTTTGACGATCGTTTTTTCAGGTGTTGTGGCGCTAGCACAGATACCCCGCGAGCGTGGCCAATGCAGTAGTACTAACCAACGCAACGAACTCACCGTTCCTACCGAGTGTGCGACGATTCAGGCGGCCATCGACTCGGCCGCTTCGGGCATGAAGATCATTGTCTTGCAGGGAACGTATGAAGAATTTCTCACGATGGACGCCAAGAGCAGCCTCATGATCGAGGCGGCCCAGGGCGCTGAAGTGATCGTCGCGCCCGACCGATTTAAACAGCCTGCGCCGATGCTCGTGGTCACTAATAAGACGAATGAAATAAAAATAAAAGGCCTCATATTTAGAGGCGGCACCAACTTCGGCATCGTCGTTCAGGGCGAGAGCAAGATTGCATTCGAGAGCTCCAAAATTCAACAGACCAAGGGAATTGGGTTGGTCGTCAAGGGGAAATCGACAGTCTCTTGGCTGGATGGCGGAGAAATTTCCGATAGCGCCGGGCGTGGCGTTGAAGTGAGTGAAGACAGCAAGATCGATATTGGCAAAACAAAAATTTTCAACAACAAGGGCGATGGCGTCTTCTTAAAAGGGGCCAACGCGCAGCTCAACGCGACGGATATACAGAGCAACCAGGGTAAGGGCTTAATTGTTTCTGAAAAATCGACTATCGGCGCATCAGGCGGAAAAATTATTGGACAGGCTTCCGACGCGATCAATCTCGCGGGTGCGTCTATAGCGACGATTACGAATACCCAGATCACCAACAATAATGGATTTGGCATAAACTCAGCGGGCTCGACACTTGTTATTAATGGAAGCCAAGTTTCGGGCTCTGCGAGCGATGGCCTTTTGATTCTCGGCGGCACGGCCGATGTGGGTACAAGCCAGATCACGGACAACAAGGGCAATGGTTTTACTATTAAGGGCACAGCCAAAGTCACGGTTTCTGGGAGCACGATTTCTGGCAATAACGAAGGCTTGGTTATCTCGGAAACGTCGATAGTCGAGATCAAAGCGAACAGCACGATTACGAACAATAAGCAGCGCGGCATCGTCGCTCAAAATTCGACTCTCAGTCTGTCAGCCAGCCTTGTCTCGAAGCACCCTGGCGATGGTCTGGCGCTCACCAACGCCACAGCGACTGTTGACAAGGGTGAGGTTAAAGAAAATGGTGGTCGCGGCCTATTCGGCGAGGCTGGTACAAAGCTGACGATGTCCGGCAGCACCGTCGCATCGAATACGAAAGACGGCATCTCTCTCTCTAAATCTTCAGCGACTATTAGCCAGACGCGTATTGAGAAGAACGGAGTAAATGGCCTCATCGCTACCGATAATTCTCAAGTTAAGATGACGACTGTCACTATCATTGGCAACACGGATGATGGTGTTGAAATAACAAACAATTCGTCGGCTGATGTCGCGACGAGCGAAGTCACCAATAATGGCGGACGTGGCCTCTTCTTGGCAGCGACTTCAAAGTTGACCCTGAACGGCAGCACTGTTCAGGGCAATACGAAGAACGGCGTCGAGCTGAGCGCGTCCGAAGCGGTGATTAATAACAGCAAGATTCTTCAGAATAAAGCCAAGGGTATTTTTGAGTACGGAAAATCGTCGATGGCGATGACCCAGAGTGTCGTGCAAGGCCACCCCGATGACGGCCTTCATTTGATCGAAGCATCGAGCGCGACTATTTCGAATAGCCAAGTTCTGGACAATGGCGGTCGTGGCTTGGGGCTTGATGGCCAGTCTTCGCTGACCATGGCAGACAGCTTGGTGCAGGGCAACACGAAGCACGGCATAGAACTCAATAATTCAACGGCCGACATCAAAAATAGCAAGATTCTCAACAACAAGCAGCGCGGCATTGGCGCTCATGACACATCCAAGCTCACCATGGCGGGCAGCACGGTTGCGGGTCATCCCGACGACGGCGTCGCGCTTGCCAATAGCACAACAGCTGAAATTTCGACGAGTGAGATCAAAGACAATGGCGGGCGCGGCATCAGTGCGATCAATAAATCTTCACTCAAATTGCTCTCCAGTCTCGTTACGAACAACACCAAAGATGGCATCGATATTGATGACAATTCGACTTCCGAAATTCGAGATAGCAAGATCACCGTCAACAAGCAAAAGGGTATCCAGTTAACAAAAAAATCGTCGATGTTGATGGTGAAGAGTTTAGTCCAAGGGCATCCCGATGACGGCATTGCGATGACCGACTCCAGTGCCGATATTCAGAACAGCGAGATCAGCAAGAACGGCGGCTGGGGCATCACCGCGACGGACTCTCAGCTCAAGATGACCCAACAAAGCGTGGTCAGCGAGAATGGCAAAGACGGCGTGAAACTCTTGCGCTCGACGGCCGAGATTCAAGACAGTGTGATTACACTCAACAAGATTCGCGGCATCGATATGAAAGACTCCAAGCTGACGATGGGCGGGAGTACAATCAGCAAGCATCCCGATGACGGCATCAAGATGGACAATTCGACGGCTGATATTTCTAAGAGCGAGATTATTGATAACGGCGGCCATGGCGTGGCCGAAGTGAACAAATCCAGGATGAATATGGTCGGAAGCCTGGTCGCGCGCAACTCCAAAGACGGCGTCAATCTCTTGAACAGTGCAGCCGATATTCGTTCGAGCCGCATTATCAGCAATAGGCTGAACGGCATCAATGCCGAGCGCTCGACGGTGCGCGTTTCGGAGCAGAGCTTGATAGAGGATCATCCGCTCGACGGAATCAATCTCCTCAACTCTTCTTGCGATGTCTTAGACAGCACGATCCGCATCAACAAGGGCGAGGGCATCGATGCGCTGCAATCAAAGCTCACGGTGCTTCGCTCGCTCATCGAGAAGAATGGCAAGAACGGCATCAATATGAAGAACTCGACGGCTGAGGTGCGCGACAGCAAGATTCTGGAGAATGGGATCAACGGCATCTTGGGCGTCGAGAATTCGGGCTTGACGATGTCGGGCAGTTTGGTCGCGCGTCATCCTGACGACGGCATTGAATTGCAAAATTCTTCAGGCGAGATCACGACGAGCGTTATCACGGAAAACAAGGGGCGCGGTCTTTACGGCGAAGTGGCGACGATCGCGATCAGCGAGAGCGAAGTGTCCAAGAATACGAAAAACGCGGTCGAACTCGTTAGCTCGACCTGCGATATGGAAACAACCAAAGTGATCGATAATCAAGCGATCGGGGTTAATTCACTGAACTCGACGATCTCGGCGCTCAAGAGCGTGGTCTCGGGTCACCCGTTGCAGGGTGTGGTCTTGGCTAGCTCGGCGCTCGATATGCGCGAGAGCGATATTCTTAACAACAAATCGCGCGGCCTTGAAACCAAGAACTCGGTTGCAGCCTTTGATACAGGCAAGATCGCCCAGAACGGCGATGATGGCGTCAACTTGACCAATTCTTCTGGCGCATTCAACGTTGCTCAGATTATCAATAATGGCGGTTATGGCATTAAAGCAGAAGCCGCCAAAGCAACGCTCACCGCGAGTGCAGTCTCTAGCAATGGCAAGGACGGCATTAATTTGAAGAGTTCGCAAGCGACGGCCATTGACTCACAAATAGAAAACAATAAACTCTTCGGTGTGAATGCCGTTGAGCGCTCCAAAGCAACGCTGGTGAACTCTACGGTGATCGGACACCCCTCTGGCGGCGTCATCTTGCAGAATTCGTCGTTTGAAGGACGCACGGCCAAAATTAAGGACAATCAAGAGGTCGGTGTGAAGGCCGACAACTCGGCACTAAAAATTTCCGACGAGAGCGAGATTTCAGGCCATCCCAAGGACGGCATCAATCTGACCAACAGCGTGGCTGAAGTCACCAAGAGCAAAATCGTCAACAACAAGGGCAAGGGTGTTTCAGCCAAGGTCTCAACGATCAACATTCGTGACGGCAGCGAAATCTCTGGGCACCCCGATGACGGCATCAATCTCGTGAATTCCAAAGCCGACGTCGATTCTTGCGTCATCAAAAATAATAACGGAAATGCGATTGAAGCAGCCGATAGCTCCGAAGCCGTTGTCAACAATAGCCAAGTGACGGGCAATGGCAAAGACGCGCTGGCCCTGACCGATTCGACGGGCGAAGTCACGGGCAGCACCGTGAGCAACAACACGGGCAAAGCCATTCTGGCCAAGAACTCCAAAGTGACCGTGAGCAAAAGCACGATCGATAAACACCCCGACGATGCGGTCAATCTCTCTAACTCCGTCGTCGATATAGCCAATTCAAAGATTGACTCTAACGGCGGTCTTGGCATCTTGGCTGCCGAGCGTTCTTCGGCTTCCGTGACCGAAGCGACCCAGATCACCAACAATGGCAAGGGCGGCATTACGCTACAAAATTCGGCGCTCGATATGAACGGTGCGTCTCAAGTCGCTAACAATCGTGGTCGCGGCATCGATGCGCAAACCTCGAATGTCACGATCAGCGGCAAGAGCATAGTGACGGGGCACCCCGCGGAGGGAGTTGCTCTTCTAAATACAAGCGCCAAAGTGCTGGACAGCGAAGTGACAAAGAACAATGGCATCGGCATCAAGATGGATTTGGCAAAAGTCACGATGAACAACGTCAATGTCGCTGACAATGGACAAGACGGCATGACTCTAAATCAATCGTCAGGCACAATGACGTCCATCAAGTTGCAAAATAACAAAGTCAAGGGTATGAGCTTGATCGAAAAATCACGCTTGACTTTTATCAGTGGCTTAGTGACCGGCCACGCCGATGACGCCGTTGTCGTCACCAACTCGTCGATCGATATGCGCGATACGCAAGTGACCAACAATCGCAAGCGTGGCGTGGTTGCGACGCAGGCGACGGTCGCCGTCACGGGCACGACGATTGCCAATCACTCTGGCGATGCGGCGGTGCTCAATGACTCGAAAGCCGAATTCACCAATTGCAAGCTCGACAAGAGCGGTGGCAAGGGCATTAACTCCGTCAAGTCTACGGTCTCGATCAATGGCACCGCGATCACGAATCACCCCAGCGATGGCCTCTTGTTGAATGACTCTTCGGTCGATATAGCCAAGAGCCAAATCACCAACAACGGCGGCAAGGGCGTCAACTCGCAAAAATCACAGGTGACGCTCTCGGCCAGCTCGGTCAGCAACAACAAGAGCGATGGCTTGACGCTGCAAAATTCGTCCGCCGATATTATCGCGGGCAGTGAGGTCAAACAGAACGGCGCACGCGGCATTGACGCCAACTCTTCGACCGTCACTGTGGCTGACAGTGTCGTCAGCAATAACCCCAACGATGGCTTGCTGCTGGTGAACTCACCGGCCAGCATCTCGACTGCCAAGATTTCAGACAATGGCGGCAAGGGCATCGACGCCAAAGACAATTCGGCGATCATGGTCAATGACTCGGTGATCTCGGGCAACACCAAACTGGGCATGAGCCTGAGTGCAGCCGTGGGGTCGTTGCGCGGAACGACCATTGCCGACAACAAGGGCAAGGGGCTCGAAGTCGCCAACAAGTCGGCGATCATGGCGACGGCAACTAAGGTAACCAACAATAGCGATGGCATTACCTTTGAAGCTTCGTCTGGCGCCTTCCGCCAAGTCGAAGTCACGGGAAACAAGGGCCGTGGCTTCGATGCGTCAAACAAGTCGGCTGTAACGATCAATGCGAGCAAGATTTCATCCAACGCAAAGGATGGCCTCGCGTTTGTCGCTTCATTGCTCGCAATTCGTGACAGCGAAGTGAAAGACAACAAGCAATTCGGCATCGTCGCCGATCAGGCCTCTTTGGTGGTCGGCAGCGGCAACACAGTCTCTGGAAACGCAGCGGGGGATCTCTCTCCGACGATTTCGGAAGAGATCTTGAAGAAATAGCAAAAACCGAGCATAATTAAAGCCTATGCGGGAGCCTGGGGTTAGTTTTAGCTAATCCCGGGCTCTCTTTATTAAAAGTGAGATAAGATCGCTAGGGAAAGGAGCCATGAGCCAGAGGAAGAAAGCGGCGCAGTTTGGTAGAGGAGCCCTCTTGACTTGAGGGCGGAGTAGAGTTAAGGTAGTGTACTGGCCGGATAGTAGCCGTACCGTGGAGCGGTTGGCTGCTAGCTGGAAAAGGGTCAAAACCAAACACAGTTTGTAAGGAGGAGAGCCAATGAGTAGCGGTTCGATTCGTTGGAGATGTTCTACTGTAGCTGTCATCGCCAGTGTGGCGATCGTTTTTTTGACGGGATTCCTTGGTTTGGCCCAAATTCCCCGTGAGACGGGCGGAGGCAACTGTTCCAGCAACGTGAAGAACGTCCCCCGTGGTTGTCCGACCATTCAAGCGGCGATCGATGCAGCCGCTCCAGGAGACCGCATCTTGGTGGATGCGGGCACTTATCGAGAGACCTTGGTCATAGATGATCCCCGTTTCGGGTTTTCCATAGAACCCAATGAGGGTGGTTTTGGTGGCGGTGGAGCGATCGTTGTCACTCCCGACCCTAGCAAACCCGCTGATTTCGTCCTCACGAGGGCGGTGTCTTTATCTCAGCACAAGCAACGAACATCAAGTTTGAGAACGTTTCGCTGAGTAAGAACAAGGGCCCTGGTCTACAAATAACGGGGAAGAACTCACTCGAATATACCGGCGGTGAGGTTTCTGAAAACTCTCCTGTAGGATTAGATATCGTCGATGGCGCAACCTTGACGCTCATCACTGTGACGGTCAAGGGCAACAAGAACGTCGGTATCACGCCGCGCAACGGCGGCTCGCTGGTTATGCAACAGAACAGCGTCGTCTCCGGTCATGAAGACGGCATTTTGGTGGCAAGCGGCGCGGGCGATGTCAAGATCGATGCCAGCTCGGTTCGCGAGAACAAGCGCGGCATTACGGCTCGTCAAGGCGCCAAGGTGAAAGTGACCGGCAGCTTGATCACCCTCAATGAAGATGGCGTAGTCGTACTCGAAGGCGCGACAGCCGAGCTCAACGCAGTTCAAGTCACAGCGAACAAGCAACGCGGCGTCTATGTGAACAGTGCAAGCAGTGTTATATTGAATAGCCAAGTCACGAAAAATCCCGATGGAATGGTCTTGACTGAGAAAGCAACGAACAATAGCGACAAGAGCGATTTCAGCCTCAATTCGTTGCGCGGCATTTTCGCCGAAGCCAAGTCCAAGCTCGTCGTCAGCGGCAGTACGATTACTCAGAATCAGAAGCGTGGCGTCGAATTGATTGACTCGACGGCTGAGATCCGTGAGACCAGAATTTCCAATAACACACCCGATGGCATAGCGGCGTCTCAACTGTCTAAGCTCCTGATGATCAGCAGCACCGTCAATGGCCATCCGAATATCGGTATTTTGGTGGACAACGCCGAGGCCGAGATTCGCCAGAGCCAGATTATTGACAACCCTGGCACGGGCTTGGCGGGAATTAACAAAGGCAAGTCGCTCGTCATCGGCTCGAAAATTAACAATAACGGGAACAATGGCGTCAAGATGACCAATGCGAGCGTCGATATTCGCTCCACCGAGATCACTAAGAATAAGCCGAACGGAATCGATTCCGAGCGCTCGACGGTGCGCGTGGCTGAAAAATCACTCATTGCCGAGCACCCGGTGGACGGCATCAATATCTTCGGGTCTTCTTCGTGCGATGTGCTTGACAGCACGATTCGCCTCAATCAGGGCGAGGGCATCGACGCGCTCCAATCTAAATTGACCGTGACGAACTCGCTCATTGAGAAGAACAGCAAGAACGGCATCAATCAAAAGAATTCGACCGCCGATATTCGCACCAGTACTATCTCTGAAAACGGAATTAACGGTATACTCGGCGTAGACAATTCCGGCATGACGATGGAAGCGAGCACGGTCATCGGCCATCCCGATGACGGCGTCGATTTCTCTAACTCTTCGGCTGAAATCAAGAAGAGTTTTATCAAAAATAACCGCGCTCGCGGCATCTCTGGTGAAGTTTCAACGTTGCTCGTCGTTGACAGCGAAATCTCGGGCAACACCAAGAATGCGGTTGAAATCGTCAGCTCGACGCTCGAGGTGGTTGGCTCAAAAGTCATCAACAATAGCGCGATTGGTATTAACTCACTCAACTCCACGGCAGCAATCGAGACCAGCCTCATTTCGGGTCATCCGCAGTCGGGCGTCGTCTTAGTCAGCACGGCGATGGAGATGAACAAGAGCGACATATTGCAAAATAAAGTAAAGGGTTTGGATGCGAAGAACTCAGTTGCTGCGATGGACACTGTACAGATCGCTCAGAACAGCGATGATGGTGTGACGCTGGCCAACTCTTCGGTCACCTTCAACTCATCGAAAATTTTGAACAACGGGGGCTACGGCATCAAGGCCGATTTCGCCAAAGCAACGCTGACGGCCAGCGCCGTCTCCAGCAACGCCAAAGACGGCGTCAACATTCGTAGCGGCCAAGTGAATGCGCTCGACACGAGCATTGACAACAACAAGGGCATTGGCGTGATCGTCACCGATCGCTCCAAGGCTTCGTTGGTCAATAGCACGGTGATGGGCCATCCGGGCGGCGGCGTGATCTTGCAAAACTCGGCTGGCGACTTCCGTCAAACCAAAATAAAAGACAACCAACAAAACGGTGTCCGCGCCGAGAACTCGGCTCTTAAAGTGTTAGAAGACAGCGAGATCTCCGGGCACCCGAGCGATGGCTTGGTCTTGATTAACAGTGTTTCTGAAGTGAACAAGAGCAAGATCGTCAACAACAAAGCACGCGGCGTCGCGGCTCAAGTCTCTACGATAAACGTACGCGATGGCAGCGAAATCTCCGGCCACCCCAGTCACGGTATCGCGCTAGTCAATTCTAAGGCCGATGTCGAGAACAGTAAGATTGTCGACAATGGCGGCAGCGCGATCGAAGGCCTCGATAGCTCCGAAGCTGTTTTGACCAAGAGCACGATCTCCGGCAGCCGCTCGCACGGTCTTGTCTTGACCGACTCCAGCGGCGAAGTCACCAATTCTACGATTACCAGCAATGGTGGCAAGGGCGTCTTGGCCAAGAACTCTAAGCTCACGGTCACGGGCAGCACGATCGACAAGCATCCCGATGACGGCATCACGCTCAGCGAATCTGTGGCCGATGTCGATTCGACGAAGATCGACGGCAACGGCGGCGCGGGCATCACCGGCACCGACCGTTCCGTCGCTTCGATCGTGAATGCGAGCCAGATTACGAACAACCGCAAGAACGGTATTACGCTCCAGACTTCGTTCGTCGAGATTGTTGCTTCGACGATTGCCAATAACTCAGGACGTGGCATCGAGGCAACCAAGTCGCACGTCGTCTCGAACGGCAAGAGCGCGATCACCAATCATCCCGGCGAAGGCGTCGCATTGATTGACTCGAGCGCCAAGCTCAAAGAGACCGAGATCAGCAAGAGCAACGCGGCCGGCATTCGTATGGACCTCGCCAAAGTCACGATGATCAACGTGACTGTCCAAGACAACGGGCAAGATGGCATGACGATGAATCAATCGTCTGCGAATATGACGGGCGTAAAGGTGCAGAACAACAAGGCCAAGGGCATTACGCTCGTCTCGAAGTCACGCTTGACCTTCACGGGCGGAACCATCCAAAATCATCCGGATGATGCCGTGAATGTCACCGATTCGTCGGTTGATCTTCGTGATACTCAAGTGATCAAAAATGGCAAGCGTGGCATCGCGGCCAACAACGCGACGGTCACGGTGCGCGGTTCGACCATTGCGGGTCACGGCGCCGACGCTGTTCAAGTCAGTGACTCCAAAGGCGAATTCATCAATTCGAAGATCGAACAGAACAATGGACGCGGTATCAATTCGGTGAAGTCTACTTTCTCGGTGAGCGGCACGTCGATTACGAATCACCCCAGCGATGGCATTACGCTGAGTGACTCGTCCATCGATATCAGCAAGAGCCAGATCACCAATAACAACGGCAAGGGCATTAACGCCCAAAAAGCCCAAGTCACTGTCGCCGCCAGCGCCGTCAACAACAACAAGGGCGATGGCATCACGCTTTTGAACTCTTCTGCCGACATTATTCAGGGCAGCGAGATCAAGCAAAATGGCGTGCGCGGCATTGACTCGAACTCTTCTACGCTGACGGTCGCGGACAGCGTAATCAATGGGCATCCCAACGATGGCTTGCTCTTGGTTAACTCTCCGGCCAGCGTTTCCGGCAGCAAGATTTCAGATAACAATGGCAAGGGTGTAGACGCCAAAGACAATGCCGCTGTGATGATCACCGATACGATCATCTCTGGCAACGCCAAGCTCGGCTTAAGCTTGACGGGTGCTGTAGCGGCGCTTCGCAACGGCGCGATCCAAGACAACAAGGGTCGCGGCCTGGAAGTTGCTCAGAAATCGGCGATCATGGTGACGGCGACCAAGATCATCAATAACGCTTCGGACGGCATCGCGCTCGCCAGCTCGGCTGGCGCGTTCCGTCAAGTCACCATCACTGACAACAAGGGACGCGGCTTGGAAGCGATCGAAAAGTCAGCTGTGACCTTCAGCCAGGGCTTTAACTCCAAAAATGGGAAGGACGGTTTTGCGATTCTGACCTCGCTCTTGGCCGTACGCGACAGCGAAGTGAAGAGTAATACAGCCTTCGGCATCTTGGCGGACCAAGCGTCGTTGATTGTGGGCAGCGGCAACACGGTGAGCGGCAATGGCACCGACTTGTCGCCTGGCATTGGTGAAGACCTGATCAAGAAGTAAAAGCAAGAGACAGAGAGAACGAACTTAGGCAAGGAGCCGGCAGGGAGACCTGCGGGCTCCTTTGTTTTTTGGGTTACGTTAAATCGATAACGGTGAAAGTAGGCTTGCTTCCAATGCGAAAGGGAAGTGTTCGATTGCCAAGGCCGGGAGAAACGTACATTTCACTTTGTCTGATTTGATACCAGCCTTTGACAAATCCCCCGCTGCCGGGCGGCAAGTGCAAGGGTATTCCGAAGGGAGCGATTTGGCCTCCGTGAGTGTGCCCGGAGAGAATGAGCTGGGGCTGGTTGGATCGGCTAGCGATGTCATGTGCTGTCACTGGGCAATGGCTGAGTACGATCACCGGTTGTGTGTTAGAGTGCTCTATCAATCCATAATCGGGAGCCCCTCTCAAAAAATCATCTAAGCCAATGATGCGTAATTGTAAGTCACCCCAGGAAAGTCTCGTTTCTGCGTTGACTAAGAGCTGCACATCAGAGACAGAGTAAAAAGCTTCAAGCTTGCGCCTATTGATATTGCGACTATATTCCCAGTTGCCCAAGACAGCGAATTTCCCTGCGGGCGCGATAAGAGGCTTGAATAATTCTTTAATCACAACTTCGTTGTCTTTCTGATCTACCGTGTCTCCCACAATGGCAAGAGCATCGCACTTTGCTCGGCTCACTTCGCTGATAAGTTTTTCGATAGAAAAAACGAAATTGGGCGCATGAAGATCGCTCACCACGCCTAAACGCAATGGTTGAGAAAGATTCAGAATTTTTTTCTGATAGGATTCAACTGCAAGAAGATTGGATTGCCAGGCGTAGCCAACTCCAGCAAGAGAAGTGGTAAAGAGTGTAGCCCCGCCCCATTTCAAGAATTGGCGTCGGTTCATACAAAGTTAGTATAACCCTAAGTTAGAATTTTTGTTGTCGGCTCGGCCACTGCCGCTCCAAAACTTGCATATCGAGTTAGTATAAACAGAATCAAAAAAAGAAACGAGCGAATAAATCATCAGACTCATTCGCTCGTATGATTAGAAAAAGAGCGTTAATCGTTCGGTTAATTCTGAGTCGTAGGCGTTGGCACTTTCGTCATCGGTTTCGCTGTCGTCATTTTCTTAGCGACGGCGACTTGTGCTTGAGCCTGTGTTTGTTTGTCGGCTGGAGCGTTGGCAGTCGCAACCGCATGACCATTGGTGCCGTTCGGAGCAGACGCAGCCGGCTTGATCAAGCCTGACTTCAGGCGAATCTCATGGTCCAGTTTTTGAGCGAGCTCTTTATTCTTCTCCAAGTTTTCGGCAGACTTGCCCATGCCTTGGCCAAGTTGAATGTCGCCGTAAGCAAACCAAGAGCCGCTCTTTTTCACCAAGCCTAATTGCTCGCCGATCTTGACTAACTCGCGCTCGTAAGCGATGCCTTTTCCATAAATAATATCAAACCGAGCTTCTTTGAAGGGCGCGGCCACCTTATTCTTGACGATTTTTACGAGCGTCTCGTTTCCGATCTTTTGTTCGCCTTCTTCGATCGCACCGATGCGCTTGATCTCCATGCGCACAGAGGCATAAAACTTGAGCGCCAGACCGCCCGTAGTCGTCGTTGTCGGCCCCCAGGAATTGCCCGAGATCGTGCTGCGAATCTGGTTAATAAAGACAACGATCGTTTTTGATTGGCTGATCGCTGCCGTCAATTTTCGCATCGCTTGAGACATCAAGCGTGCTTGCAAACCCACTTGGGCATCGCCCATCGCGCCGCTGATTTCGGCCTCAGGGACGAGAGCGGCTACCGAGTCGATCACAATGATATCGACCGCGCCGCTGCGCACCAAGCTTTCTGTAATTTCCAGCGCTTGCTCGCCCGAATTTGGCTGACTGAGGAGCAAATTATCTAAATTGACACCGATCGAACCGGCATAGGTTGGGTCAAGGGCGTGTTCAGCATCGACGAAGGCCGCCGTGCCACCCAGTTTTTGAGCCTGGGCAATCAAGTGCAACGCAACCGTAGTCTTACCCGAAGATTCCGGGCCAAAGACCTCTACAACACGGCCGCGGGGAACACCGCCGACCCCCAGCGCGACGTCAATGGCAAGCGATCCCGTCGGCAAGACTTCCATCACTTTTTGATTTTCCTCGCCGAGCCGCATGATCGCACCCTCGCCGTACTTCTTGCGAAGCTGATCCAACACGCTGTTTAAGACTTCTTGTTTACCCATAATAGATGGCCTCCCTTATTAGAATTGGCGAAATGTTCGTTGTGTTCGCACTTGACGAATGACTCCGATAACACGACCAATAATCGTCACAAATTCAGCTGGAATCGGCTGATACGCCGCATTAGCCGGGATGAGTGCCAGTTGATCTCCGTCGCGTCCCAAGAATTTTACAGTCGCTTCGTCATTGAGGAGCGCAACGACGATCTCGCCGATCTGGGCTTGCGTACGCGGCTGCACAATCACTAAGTCCCCGTCGAGAATGCCCGCGTCGATCATGCTGTCGCCTTGAACGCGAAGAGCAAACGGGCTCTCGTCCTTGGGAAAGAGCACGTCTAGATCGATCAGTTCTTGTACATCTTCAGTGGCCGGGATAGGGTTTCCTGCGGCAATGCGCCCGATGAGAGGAATACCCTGCCAGCGATATTTTTGAATCTTTTCTCGTACTAATTCAATTCCGCGAGATTTGCCCGGCAGGCGCCGAATGTAGCCTTTGTGCTCGAGCGCTTCGACGTGCGTCTGCGCACTGCGCACCGAGCTGATCTCGAATTTTTCGCAGATTTCGCGAAGGGTCGGAGCCGAGCTCCGTTCTTCCATTTGGTCTACAATAAAATCTAGAATCTGTCGCTGTTTTTCGGTCAATATGCGTTCCATAGCATACATAAGTATAGCATACATATGTATGCTTGTCAAGAGAGATCGAGCAAACTCTAATTTATATGACTGGGAAGCAATAAATCACACGAATGCACGAATGAAAGTCGAAGGCACGGGCTTCACACAATGCGCTGATTTGTTAACATTGAGAACTGAGATCAGTTTCTATTCCTATTCTTCTCTTTTCAAAAAATTAAGAGCCCCGGCAAACATCTGCCGAGGCTCGTTTGGTCTTTATTAATTAATCAAATAAAAGAGGTCTTATACGTCTTTAATCATCACATTCGCGGCGCGAAGGCCCTTGACATCCTTCTGCACCTCGAACTCTACAGCCTGACCCTCTTTCAAAGACTTGTACCCTTCTTGCTTGATTGCCGAGAAATGCACAAACACATCAGGCTCGCCGTTAGCCTGCTCGATGAAGCCAAACCCTTTGGCATCGTTAAACCATTTAACTTTTCCGGAAGCCATGAGAAGCTACCTCCTTTTGTTGGACTGCCGACGGCCACGACTTGCGACAGGAGGAGTCTCCTCACTGGCAACGTCTGGACTGGAACAGCCGTAAAAATTCGCTGGACTCTAGGTGGGCGCTCTTGGAGCATTCACACCATCGTAGACCAACTGAAAATATCATAGCACAACACGCTTTCAGAGTCAAAGAATAGTAGTTGAAACTGATGGTGAAATTTCTCCGCGCTTGGGGAGGCGTAATTTGTGTTATTCTGCCAGCATCCCTAAGTATTGTATAGTATGCTCTGTGGTACGTTGAAACAAAGGGCAAACCATTCGTGAGAATGGGACGCAAAGCTTATGGATCTCGTCGAACAAAGATAAGGCCGCCAAGCTGCCGACATACCGCCGCATTTACAAATTTTTTGTGAGGTGGATAGGCTATGCTCGGATGGTCTTTTCGGCACTTTCGTTGGCCAATCTTGTTTTTTTCGGCAGCGCTTGTCTTAGGAATGACCGCGTTCATTGGGTGGAGCCAAAACGCGGCGTGTGCGCTTGAGATTTCCACCGAGAAGGTTGAGTACTTCTCCGGTCAATCGATCAAAGTTTTTTACTATCTTAAAGTAGGGGATCAGCAAGATATCAATGGCGCACGCTTTGAAGTGCGCCCCTAGAGTGGGACAGAAGCGTTAAACAATTTATGATGGAGTAAAAGAGGAGCGCACCGATGAAACAACG
>Ga0247727_10002076_pt1 | contig 46340 bp, 36 predicted proteins | sample WisWelCaveWW1625_FD_202498 | JGI IMG/M metagenome (GOLD analysis project Ga0247727, IMG submission 202498) | Biofilm microbial communities from Wishing Well Cave, Virginia, United States - WW16-25 | ecosystem: Environmental > Aquatic > Deep subsurface > Groundwater > Cave microbial mat | place...
GCGTCGCTCAGGGCCTGGATCTGTGCGAGGATTTCCGGCGTGAACTGTTGCTTCGAGATCGTCACGCCTAGAAGATAAGAAATTTTTCGGTCGGTGTCCAGTAAAATATTTATGGGACACGATCAGCATCACTGATCGGTGGTTGGTTTGCATTGGAAGGCAATGCCGCCGCGCAGAAAATCGGCCGCGAAGTTCTCACGGTGCTCGCGGCGAAGCATATTGCGTTTTTGCCGGAGCAAAAAACTTTGTATCATATCGCCTGCGTGTTCGCAGCGAATTATTTCGTGACGCTGCACGCGCAAGCGGAAATGCTGCTGCAGCGCGCCGGTGTAAACGACGGCCGCGCCTTGTTGCAAAGTCTTTCGCGCACGGTGTTGGATAATTTGGCCGTGCTGCCAACTGCCGCTGCGCTCACCGGGCCGATCGCGCGCGGCGAGGCAAGCGTGATCGAGGCGCATTTGCGCTTATTAACTGAACAATTTCCGCCAATGCTGCCGTTGTATCGGGAATTAGGACGGGTGACGCTGGAATTGGCTCAAAAGAATGAAAGCCTGCCTAATGAACAAGGCCAAAAAATCAATGAGCTTTTAACATGATTATTTCAGGAAGAAAGATATGCTGCCAACTCGAATGCGCATGATGGGTGTAATATGTTTCGTTATTTTGAAGGCATCTTATGGTCAACAAGATAGCGCGAAAATTTCCGGCCCTCTTTTTAGCATACAGCAGAATGGAAAACACGGCTATATTGACGTCGCCGGAAGAATCATCGTTTCTCCCCGTTTTAATGATGCACGAGAATTTGTGCAAGGCCTTGCCCTCGTGAAGCTCGTTGAAAAATGGGGATATATTGACACAACTGGAAATTTCATCATTAACCCGCAATTTGATGAAGCGCAAACATTTGCGCGGGGCTTGGCGTTGGCAAAACAGAATGGCAAATGGGGGTATAAGGAAATTATATTATTCCCCCACAATTTTCACACGCGGATGATTTCCACAATGGGCTTGCCCGCGCCAGCATTGGCGAAAAGAAAGGCTATATCGACAGGAGCGGCAACTTTATATATAGCATAATAGAAAGAAAAGATCTTGCCGCGCCGGCCACTTCTGTGAAAGTGGTCGCAAGTTTGGGGAAATTACTTGAGTCGGCGGCGGCAGAAGCAGCGCGGCAATTTGTCTTCGAACCCGCGACCATTAACGGCAAGCCGGTTGAGGTGTGGGTGACATTTCCCTTTACCTTCCGATTGAGATGATTGGGACAATTTATGTATTCAGCGCGGTTATCGCAACCAAGTGGTGTTCTTTTCCGGCGTAGGCAAGCCAGCCGGATTCTGATTTATGCATGCCTGCTCGCACTGGCGCTCTCCATGCTTGTTCCGTTTTTGTGGATGGCGGCCACTTCGTTGATGGATGATCTGGAAGTTTATCGTTTCCCGCCGAAATTCATTCCGCAAAAGTTTTTGTGGAGCAATTATCGCGAGGCGTTGGGGTTGCTTCCGTTTGACAAATTTTTTCTGAACACCTTGCTCGTCGCGGCCGGCGCCGTGCTCGGCCAACTCATAACGTGTTCGTTGGCAGCATACGCCTTTGCGCGATTGCGCTTCAAATGGCGTGATACAATTTCTGCCTTATATTTAGCCACGATGATGATTCCGGCGGTTGTCACGTTGATTCCGACTTTTTTGATCGTCAATGCCTTTGGCGGCATGAACACCTACTGGGGCCTCGTCACGCCGGCGCTCACCAGCGTGTGGGGAATCTTTTTGCTGCGCCAATTTTTTCTCACCATTCCGCGCGATTATGAAGACGGCGCAAGGCTCGACGGCGCGTCGGATTTTACGATCTTTTACAAAATCATTTTGCCGCTCTCCAAACCGGCACTGGCGACGCTGGCGATTTTCGCTTTTATGAATTCGTGGAAGGATTTTCTCTGGCCGTTGATCATCACCAACCGCAATGATAAGCGCACCGTCGAAACCGGCATCGCGATGTTTCATTCGCTGCACGCCGTCAACTGGCCGTACCAGATGGCCGCCGCCGTGGTGGTGATGCTGCCGATTGTGGTGATCTTCTTTCTGGCACAACGATACTTTGTCAAAGGAATTACGATGACCGGATTGAAAGGATAAATCATGCTCGGATTGATTGCATTCGTGGTGTCACATTTTTTTCAACAAATTCCGGCCGTGGAGTTGCGGGATTTGATCGCGGCGACGAAGCCCATTATCTGCATCGATCCCGGCCATCCGTCCGAAGTGAGCAGCGGCGTCGAGTTGCAAAATGGGGCCACAGAAGTTCACCTCGCCTGGCTGGTCGGCTTGAAATTGCAAGAAGCGCTGAACGCCAAAGCTTGTACAGTTATCCTGACGAAATCAAAAGAAGATGAATTGGTTAAGAATACGGTGTGTTGAAAGACGGCGGCGTGCGCGGCGATTCAAAGACGTTGATTGGTTCCAAACAGGGCGCGCTCACGGGCTCCATTTTTTCACAAGTGCCAATCGTGACGATTGAAATGGTCGTGCTCGCAATAAAGCCGATGCTGAATTTATCAAATCCGAATCCGGCCAGTGGAAAATGGCGCTGGCATTGGCGACCGGTGTGATGAAATTTGTAAGTCGGCAAAATAAAAATATCAACGAGGAGTGAATGTCATGTTATCGCAGCGGCGTTCGATTTATCCGATTCTCTTTGCGCTCGCCATATCCGGCCCCGCCAAACTCGACGGGCAAACCGCCGCGTTCCTGCAAAAATGGGAAAATTTTGATTTCGCCCGACAGGCCTCGAGTTTGGAACAACTGCAAGGTCTCTCATTGGAGGAATTAAAATATCTGCGCGGCCTCGTCTTTGGGCGTCGTGGCCGCGTTTTTCAGGAGCCGTTCATTCAAGATTTTTTGAAAAGCCGGCCGTGGTACAAACCGTTGCGGGATTATCGCGAGCCGAAGCTGACGGCGATGGAAACCCAAAATACGGCAACGATCGGCAATTTCGAGAATAAGCTTCGCGAAGAACTCGCCACGAAGCCGATTGCGCCGGAGTTGTTGCGCGGCTTGTTTCTTGAAGACGCGCGCAAGCTGCGCAACGAGATCTTTGCCCGGCACGGCAAGATTTTCAAAGACAAGTGGCTCAAGAAATATTTTGCCGTTTCAGTTGGTATAAACCCGATCCGGCGTTCAATGAAAATAGGCTCAATGAAATCGAACGAAAAAACGTCGAGGCGATTTTGGCCTATGAAAAAACCGCCGCCGTCTTTATGGGGTGCTTCGCCGCCTGATGAGCCGGCTATCCCGCGTGACGGGATAACGAAATTTTGTGCAAGTCAGTAAATTTATTTGAGCAGCGCCAAAGTCGCCGTTGAGATTGCGAACCCAATCGTGGTAAACCGGAAAAATCGCAACAGGCGGCTTTTCTTTTTAAGCTCTTTTTCGCTTTTATCGAGGACGCCGTTTAAATTGTCGATTTCCTGCTGGCGGCGCTCGGCAATGCCGTTGGCTTCGTTGAATTGCTGCTGCAAATTGGTGACGCGTTCGCGCAGCACGCTGCTCTCTTTTTTCAGATCGCCAAGTTGGGTGAAAATTTCCGGCAGCAGGCCGAAGCGAATGTTGCTCAAACGTTCGGCGACGCGAATGGGAAAAACAAAACCGGTGTCGCCTTTCGCGCCGGTCACCATGATGACGCTATCGGGTATGACTTGTGTCTGGGAGCGGAGGCAGAGGGGAGCGCACAAACTCATTAAGCTCACGCAGCAGATCAGTCGGCGTGCCTTTGTAGACATGGAGATTCTCCACAATTTTTATGATTCTTTTTTCGCGAATTTGAACGACTTTGGCCAGCGAGTCGGCGAGTTGTTGCTTGCGGCGATCTTCCAGTTGCAGCGAGTCGATGCGAACAAAGGCGAGGCGATTGGCCTCCTCCAGCGCTTTGTTTTTCTCGCGCACCTCGGCGATTTCTTTCAACAGCTTGTCGAGGTTTTGACCACCGGCGCAGGAAAATTTGAACAGCAACATGCCGCCAATGATGCCAATGGCCAGCAGGGACAGCATTTTGGTTAAGTCACGCATCCATCCTCCTCAACTTTGTGGACATCAGTGAGTGACAGTAGGAATCGGTTTGCCCTATTGGAGATCATCACGATATAGCCGTTGTGTACATGGTAAAGCATTTGTTTCAAAATAGCAAGTACTTTTTCATCACGAAACAATCACGAAACAAAAATCGCTTGTTTTCAACCACAGCATATTGTATAATCTATAGAAATCCTATGCGCTATCACTATTTTGACTTGCTCAGTGAAATTTCGGATATAGAAATTATCGCGGTTAATACATCGATTCGTGATATTGCTTATTTACGCAAATCATACGGGGCGGGCCGTTGGCGGAAACTGCAGGGAATTGCGAAAGTTCGCCTTCCTGACGGTACGATATGTAGAGCCGAAGTGCATTGGTACGAAGCGCATGGAATCGGTAAAAAAGATATGAAGATTAAACGAGTTTTGGATCAAGTATGACGAAATTAAACAAGAATCACTTTGCAGCCCGATTTGTCATTTGCGTGAAGAACGAAGGTTATCATGCTTCATTGCAATTGAGAAAAGCCTATCAAGTTTTATCGGACGAGAAGGCCGCGAAACACAAATTGGTCCGCGTTATTGACGAATCCGGAGAAGATTATTTATATCCGAATGATTTTTTCATTCCGGTTACGTTGTCCAAAATCGCAGAAAAGGCTCTGGCATTAGCTGCGTGATTGGGCAACAGTCGCCCCCACGCGATTTTATGAAAGCCCAATTTACTTTCCGCACCGCCGCTGATTGGCAAAAGTTTGAAGCGCAGTGGCTCGCGCCGTATGCCTGCCGCAGCGCGGAAGCGCATGCGACGCGGCGATGGGCGGAGAATGCGCATGTCTATCGCACGGCGTTCCAGCGGGATCGTGATCGGATCATTCATTCGCGCGCGTTTCGGCGGCTGAAACACAAGCGCCAGGTTTTCATGATTACCGAAGGCGATCATTTTCGCACGCGGCTCACGCACACGCTGGAAGTCGCGCAAATCTCACGGACGATGGCGCGGGCACTGGGCTTGAACGAGGATCTCGTCGAGGCGATTGCGCTCGGCCATGATTTGGGCCACACGCCGTTCGGGCACTTGGGCGAAACCGTGCTCAATGAAATTTTGCAGGGCCGCGATACGCTCGCGGGCCTGCTCGATAGTCGCTCACACGGCGGGTTCAAACACAATTATCAATCGCTGCGCATTGTCGATGGCATCGAGCAGAAATATTTGGTTCCGGGCTTGAATTTGACGGCGCCGGTGCGGGAAGGCATTTTGAAACACACCCGGCTTAAACGCGGCCAGTATGTTTATCCCGATTTTGACGTGGCGGGGCTGTCGTTTGAATTGGATGCGGCCACCACACTTGAAGGCCAGTTGGTGGCGATTGCCGACGAGGTGGCGCAACGCACGCATGATTTGGAAGATGGGTTGCGCGCCGGACTCACCACCATTGATGCGGTTCGGCAACTCGAAATCGTCGGCTTGGTTGAAACACGGCGCGGGAAAAATGTAACCGGCAACGAAGCGCCTGCCAGCCACGAACATCTGTATCGCAACCATCTCGTGAATGGTTTGATTCATTTGTTGGTGACGGATATCATCGAGCAAACGCTGCGGCAGGTGGAAAGGTTTTCGGCAGAGCAGCAGCGGCTGAATTTTTTCGATGAAGAATTGGTTCGTTTCAGCCCGGCGCTAGAGCCGTTGCAAAAACAACTCAATTCGTTCATTTATCAGGAAATCATTTTTGTGCCGAGCGTCCAGCGCGCGGACCAGCAAGTGTGCGAGGTTTTGCGAGCGCTGTTTCACTGCTATTATCAAGAACCGCGGCTGATGCCGGAGACCGGCTCGACGCCCACAACATCCGAAGATCGCCCGCGTCTCATTGCGGATTTTATTGCGGGCATGACTGATCATTTTGCGCTGCGGGAAATTGAGCGTCTGCGCCGGCTGGGTTTGTCCGTGCCGGAAATTGAGATGAGATAGTGGGGCTCTTCAACCACAAAAAATGTAAACGGATTATGCGGATTAAGCGGATCAAACGAATCTCTAAAATCCACTTGATCCGCTTCAGCCGCTTACAAGACCAGCGCGTGTTTTGAGGAGAAGGAAAAATCGCGCTTGACTTTACCCGCAAAAATATTTACATTTCTGCCATAAATAGCGGTTGTTGCCAACAACACTGATCCATGCAAGGTTGGTTAAATTTTAAGCGTGTTAGGGACCATCTCGCAATTGTCGTAAAACCTTCTCACGACGATACAGCACAACAAAAATTCAATAAAAATTCAATTACAATGACAAGAAGCGTTATGGACGGTCAAAGTCTTGATATCACTGCCGAAAAGATAGCCCAACTGCGTGTCAGCTTCCCCGAAGTATTCTCGGAAGATAAAGTTGATTTCGCCCGCCTGCAAGACATATTGGGCGAAAGTGTTGTTTTCTCCAACGAACACTACGAATTGAGTTGGGCGGGCAAAGCCGAAGCGCGGAAGGAAATCCAGAAGCAGACCACCGCCACGCTGATCCCCGACAAAGAGAACAGCATCAACTTTGGCGCGACCGGAAACATTTTTATTGAAGGCGAAAACTTGGAAGCCCTGCGCATTCTGCAAAAATCCTACTTTGGCAAGGTCAAGATGATTTACATTGACCCGCCGTACAACACCGGCAACGACAGTTTTGTTTACCCCGATGATTACGCCGAGCGGCAGGATGAGTACAACAAGCGCACGGGCAAGACCAATGGCGAAGGCTACCTGAACAAACAAGACCTGTGGCGCAAGAACACCCGTGAGAATGGGCAATTTCATTCAGTATGGCTTTCGATGATGTACCCGCGTCTGTACTTGGCAAGAAATTTGTTACAAGAAGACGGTTTGATTTTTGTGAGTTGCAATGACAACGAAGCCGCAAACTTAAGACTGTTGCTAGATGAGATTTTTGGGGAAGAAAACCTCATCGGTTGTCTTATCTGGAAAAGCAGACAAATTGTAGATAGCCGCAATCAACAAGGACTATCATCTGACCATGAGTACGTCTTGGTCTATGCAAGAAATCAAGATGTTCGATTACGCGGAAAAGAAATTGACTTGGGCAAGTATTCCAATCCTGATAATGACCCTCGTGGCTCATGGATGAGCAACAGCATTTTAGGACTGGCAACAAAGAGCCAAAGGCCCAACTTGCATTATGAATTTACTAATCCAGAGACAGGAATTTCTTTTGCGCCACCGCCTGAAAGCGGGTGGAGATATTCTAAAGAGACGATGTTTAAAAAAATTGCTGAAAAACGAATCATGTTTCCCAAGAACGGCGATGGCAGACCTAGAGAAAAGAAGTTTTTGTCGGAGTTAACCAATGAGTTCACAGGCTTTTCTTCCATGCTCTCGACTGGACTGGGATATACCTTGAATGGCACACGCGAACTCAGGGAAATCTTGGGTGACAATTATTTTCCCTTCCCAAAACCATCAACACTGATTAAAGAACTCGTAAGACAAGGTTCCACAAGCGATTCCGTTATTCTTGACTTCTTCGCTGGCAGTGGCACAACAGCCCAAGCCGTATTGGAATTGAACGAAGAAGATGGCGGCAATCGGCAGTTCATCTGCGTTCAGATGCCTGAACGGTTGGAAGAAAATAGCGAAGCCTACAAAGCAGGCTACCGCATCATTGCGGATATTTGCAAAGCGCGGATTCAGAAGGCCATCGCCAAATTGCAAGCGGCGCGGGCGGCGGAATTAGAGTTGAATGGAAGTCAACAGCCGTTAGGCTTTCAAGCCTTCCGTCTTGCGCCCAGCAACTTCAAGCAATGGCGCGGCGATGTGCAGGGTGCAGAAGACATTTTGAAACAACTGGAAGTCTTCATCCACAGCGAGAAAGAAAACAGCGAAGGCGAGAAAATCTTGTATGAATTGTTGTTGAAAGCAGGCTTCCCGCTCACCGCCAAAGTAGAATCGGCAGAAGTGGAAGGGCAAGCTGTGTACATTGTGGAAAATGGCAAAATGCTTGTCTTCTTTGACGAGTACACGCCCCCTATCAATGCCTACGTTCACCAACAAAAGCCACAGAGAGTCGTTTGTCTGGATAGAGTCTTTAAAGGCAATGACGAAGCCGTGACCAACTTCAAGCTGAAATTGAAAGAAGCAACCATTGAACTGACGATTATCTAAAACGCGGCTATGAAACTTCAATTCGACAGTTCCCAGGAATACCAACTTGCCGCCATCCGCGCCGTGGTGGATATATTTGAAGGACAGCCTTTGGCCAAAGGTGACTTTGAACTTTCTTTTGCGGTGGAAGGGTCATCGCTTGCCCTCACCGAAAAAGGGATTGGCAACCGCCTCGTTTTGAATGAGGAGCAATTACTTCAAAATGTCCGCGCGGTTCAAGAGAGAAATGGCATCACGCTATCAAACGCGCTGGAGCGTTGCCAGTACGTGAAAAATCAAGAAACGGGAGAAGCCGATTTTATTTCCTTGAACTTCACGGTTGAAATGGAAACCGGCACGGGCAAGACCTATGCCTACTTACGGACCGTTTACGAACTCAATAAGGTTTACGGATTCAAGAAATTTGTCGTCGTCGTTCCCAGCGTTGCCATCCGCGAAGGAACTGTCAAAAATCTGCAAATCACACACGACCATTTTCAAGCCCTGTACAACAACCCTCCGATCAACTACGTGATGTATGAAAGCAAGAATCTGGCGGCATTGCGAAACTTCGCCGCGTCCAACGCGATTCAGATTTTGGTGATTAACATTGACAGTTTCACCAAAGACACCAACGTTATCAATACCGTGCGCGAAACGGGAGTTAAGCCGATTGAATATGTCCAAGCGGCTTGCCCGTTTGTGATTGTGGACGAGCCGCAAAATATGGAAACGGAGGTGCGGCGGGCGGCATTGCACAACCTGAAACCGCTTTGCACGCTTCGCTACAGCGCCACCCACCGCAATTTATACAACTTGGTCTATAATCTGAATCCTGTGCAAGCCTATGATTTGGGCCTGGTCAAGCAAATTGAAGTTGTTGGGGTGACAGCAATCGAACAAGACTACAACCAACCCTATATCCGTTATGAAGGTTGCAAACGGGGCAAGCACACCGTCTCATTAAAACTGACCTTAAACGCCCGCACAGCGCATGGCGTTCAGCGCAAAACCGTTGCGATTGAGTCGGGCAAAGCCGATCTATTTAGCTTATCCAACGGAAACCCCCTCTACACTGATTTACACGTAAACAATTGGTCTTGGCTGGATGATGACAACACCAGTCAAATCCAACTTTCCAATGGGTGGGTCTTACGCGAGAAAAGCGAACTCGGCGGACAAAAAGAAGATATGCTCAAATATCAAATTGAACTCACGACCAAAGAGCATTTCCAGAAGGTAAGGGAATTAAGCCCCAAGGGAATCAAGGTGCTCTCCCTGTTCTTTATTGACCGCGTTGCCAATTACAGGGAATACACTGCCGATGGCAATCCGCAAAAGGGCAAATTCGCCCGGTGGTTTGAAGAAGCGTTCACGCGCCAAGCCGCTGAAAACCCGGGCTTGATTCCGTTTTCCGTTGAGCAGGTTCATAATGGCTATTTTTCATCCGATAGAAAAGGCCCGGGCAAAGAGAAGAAGGAAGTTTGGATAGACTCGAAGGAAAAGAACACCAAAGCCGACGAAGATACCTACAGCCTGATTATGCAGGAGAAAGAAAGGCTGCTGGGTTTGGAAGAACCCTTGCAATTTATCTTCTCGCATAGCGCCTTGCGCGAAGGTTGGGATAATCCCAACGTCTTTCAGATTTGCACGCTCAACGAAAGCAAAAGCGACCTGAAAAAGCGGCAGGAAATCGGGCGCGGTCTGCGCTTGCCCGTTGATAGCACCGGTTTGCGAGTGCAGGATAAGCGCATCAACATTTTGACCGTTGTCGCCAACGAAACCTACGAGGATTTTTCGGAAGCCCTGCAACGTGAAATTCAGGAAGAAACCAGCGTTGAGTTCAAAGGCAGAATCAAGAACGCCCGCGCCAAAGCCCAGGTGCGCTTGTCTAAAGAACTGACTTTAGAAAATTTCCCGCTCTTGTTTGAGATTTGGGAAAAAATCAAGCATCATACTCACTATGCGGTGGAATACAGCACGGCAGAATTGATTAAGCGCACAGTTGCCGAATTGCGCGACTTCAACTTTGTGCCGTTAATCAAACGCCCCATGCTGGAAGCCCGCACCGCGCGTTTGAGTTATTCGGAAGAGGGCATCCAGGGCACGCTGAAAGATTCTGGCGTAAAGAAATCTGAAAAAGTGCGATATCTCATTCCCGAGGTTTACGCCTATATCCAAAGCCGCGTTGACGTATCGCGCCACACCGTTTTTGAAATCCTGAAACAATCTAACCGCTTGGGGGAATTAGAAATCAGCCCGCAAATGTTTTTAGATAACGTCATCGGGGCGATTCGCCGCACTTTGAACAGTCTGCTGGTGGAAGGTGTAAAGTACGAGCAGATAAACGGGTCAGACTACGAAATGCGGTTGTTCGAGTATGAGGAAATCGAGACCTACTTGTCTAACCTGTTCGCCGTTAGCAGACCGGATAAAACCCCATTCAACTACATTCCCGTCGATAGCGACGTGGAGAGTGGTTTTGCCCGCGATTGCGAAGCCGACGAAAATATCAAGTTCTTCTTCAAACTGCCGCGCAGCTTCAAAGTGCTAACGCCAATAGGTGATTACATTCCAGATTTGGCAGTCGTCTTTGAGAACGATAGGCGCATTTACTTTGTCGCTGAAACGAAAGGCACGCTGGACAAGCAACTACTCCGAGAAATTGAGCGGATGAAAATTGATTGCGGCGCCAAACATTTTGCTTTGTTCAAGCCTTTGGGGGTTGAGTATAAATTAGCTGTAACCACAAGGGATTTGCATACATGAGGCATAAGCCTTATTTGCAAAACCCAATCGTCGTAAAGCAAAACAGGAACCTAACGGCCATGCAAATCAACTTTGCCCCTCAACCCCATGAACCTCCGCTTCGAGAATATTTTTTTTGCCTACGAAAGTTTTGACTCGCCAGCGAATCAGTTAGAAAACATTAGCTTTGAAATTCGGCCCGGAGAAATCGTCGGGATGGTGGGGCGTTCCGGCTCCGGCAAAACTACGCTGATGCAACTGTGCAACGGGCTTTTAATCCCGCAGCACGGCCGGGTTTTGGTGGATGGACTGGACATTAACATCGCCGGTTATGACCTGGCGGCGTTGCGGCGGCGTCTCGGACTGGTGTTTCAGTTTCCCGAAACCCAGCTTTTCGCGGCAACTGTGGAAGAAGAAATCGCTTTTGGGCCGCAACAGCAAAAGGTGACGCCCGAGCAATTTCAACAATGTGTCACAAATTCGTTACAGCTTGTCGGGCTGGAGAAAAGCTTTGCTAGTCGCAACCCGTTTACGTTGAGCCAGGGGGAGAAGCGCCGCGTTGCCATCGCCAGTGTGCTGGCGATGAATCCGGAGATGCTCATTTTGGATGAACCCACGGCCAGCCTCGATGGCCGTGGCGTCGCGGAGATTTCTACGATTCTCCGAAATTGGATAACGCCGCAGAAGACATTAGCGATCATCAGCCACGAAGTAGAGTTGATCGCGACGTTGTGTTCACGCGTTTTAGTTTTGGAAAAAGGACAACTGTTTTATGACGGCACAGCCGCCGCGTTATGGGGAAGCGAAGCAACTCCCCGCGGTCGGGAAGTTTTGCAATCCGTTAATTTGCCGACGCCGCGCCGGTATAGATTGCAGCAACACCTGCTGCAACGAGGGATCAAATTGCAACAAAAGCTCTTTCATTTTTGAAAGAAGAAAAACAGATAATTGCTTGCCTTTTTACCAAAAAGTGCTTAAATTTCCCGTCCCTTGCTTTCCGCATTCGTCCCGCGCTGCGGGTATTTATTAACTGCTTTTTTCTGTGACTACGTTTTCGTAATTTGCCTGTCTCAGCGCAGGACAACTGATTTATCGTGAGACGCTCAAAACTGAACGTAGTTAACAATATTGTAACGAGTTAGCGACACCAGCATTTTAGATGACATGACCGCTGGCGTTGATTTCGAAAGTGTAAGCCATTGAAATTGTTCTGAATCTGCTTGTCACCGTTCTTTTTCGTAACGCGCCAGGATCGTTGTTCAAATTTGTCAATGCCGGTTAGTACCTCTGGCATACGAATTGCGAAAGTGTAATGAGTTTTTTTACACCTCTTATATCGGGCCGGCGCTTAAAGCCCGCGCCCAACAGGGTAGCAACTGTTCGCTCAGCATCGGCGAATAGTCCTGATCACGGTTCAATTAAATAAATCTCCGCGACGTTTGTCCTTCGGTCCCGATTTTTCGAATTAGTTCTTGTGGATGGTTATGATCGCAAGGCCAAAAAACATGCAGCGGAGGAAAGTTACGAACGAATAACCGGTGGATCAAATTCAGGGATGAAGATCATCGGCAACATCGGAAACTTCAACACACCTGCGTATCGGTCGCATGAGGCGGCTTCGGGCGCGTATAGCCCGGAATCGCCGGAGTTGCCGGACGCGGGAAAGGGTAAGAACATCGTGGCAACAACTGTGGAACCCAAGTTAGACCCGAAAGACTTCGATCTCGATGTCATCCCCGCCGACATCGAAAGCACCTGGGGCAAGAATTACGGCTTCGATTACCATTATCCATTGGTCAGCCGCAGCCCGGAGATCAAAGAGATTTTTTCCTTGATCAAAAAAGTGGCGAAGAGCAATGCCACCATTTTGATTCAAGGCGAAACCGGCACGGGCAAAGAGCTTATTGCCGGGTTGATCCAGTTTATCAGCCACCGTGCCGACAAACCCTTCGTGAAAGTCAACTGCGCGGCGCTCCCCGAGAATCTTTTGGAGAGCGAGTTGTTTGGACATGAAAAGGGCGCATTTACCGGCGCGTATCAAACGCGGGTCGGCAAATTCGAGCAGTCCGACGGCGGCACGCTGTTTTTGGACGAAATCGGCGACATGCATCTCATGACGCAGGCGAAAATCTTGCGGGTGCTGCAGGATCAAACGTTCAATCGGTTGGGCGGCAACCGCACGATTCAAGTCGATGTGCGCGTCGTGGCGGCCACCAACAAAGATCTGTGGCACGAGATTGAGCTGGGAAATTTTCGCGCCGATTTGTATTATCGTTTAAACGTGGTGACGCTGCACATTCCGCCCCTGCGCAAACGCGCCGAGGATATCGTGTTGATCGCCGAATTTTTCCGGCGCAAATTCTCGCGCGAAATTCGCAAGAAAACCAAGGGCTTTTCCGCGGAAACCACGGAACTGATTCGCAACCATCAGTGGCCCGGCAACATTCGCGAGCTGAAGAATCTGGTGGAACGCGCGGTGCTCGTGGTGGAAGAAGGCCAGGAGATTCAGGCCAAAGACCTGTCGATGTCCGGCAAGGATTATTTCGCAGCCGGCGGTAAAGATCGCCGCCGCTCGACCGACGGCGAGTTGCTCAATTTGGATACGCTCAATCTTGAAGTGATCGAGAAAGAAGCGATTTTACGCTCGCTGGAATTGCGCAACTGGGTGCAAAAAGATGCGGCCAATCTGCTCGGCATCTCGCCGCGCGCGTTGAATTACAAAATCAATTATCACAACATTACGCACACTTCGTGGAAAAAGAACACGTAAGCGTTCTGACGCGTGATTGTCGTTTTACGCTGGGCGATCTCGATTTTAATTGAGATTGCCCTTTGCGTTTTTGTAACATCGACGGCCGCCGCGGTTGGAGATTTTAAATTAGGGAAAGGAAACCCCTGTGAGGATCATCGCCCTGGTAAATTTTTTGCTGGCCGGCGCGTCACTTTTTGCCGGCGAAGTTAAAGTCGCCTGGCAACCGAACACCGAACCGGATCTCGCCGGTTACATCGTTTATTATGGCACCCAAGAACGTCCGCAACGCCATCGGATCGAGGTGGGGCGCCAAACACAATTTCTCATTCAAGATTTAGAACCCGGCAAAACATACTTTGTCACCGTGACTGCCGCCGACCAAGAAGGCAATGAAAGCCTGCCGGCCGAGCGTATTGCCGTTCGCCTCGGCGGTGCTCCAGAAGAAAATAACGGCGCGCTGCCGCAACATTATTTATTGCAAAATTTCCCCAATCCCCTTCGCGCTTCGGCGGTAAAAACCACGCTTCCTTTTATATTGAACACCGACTCGCCCGTCAGATTGGAAATTTTTAACGCGCTCGGCCAACTTGTGATCACGCTGCGCGACGAGAGCATGAAAGCCGGCCTACGAACGGCGGCTTGGAACGGTCGGGATGCGCAAAATCGCCCGGTGCAGTCCGGCGTTTACATTTATCGCCTCGAAACGAGCGATCAGGTTTCCAGCCGGAAGATGGTGGTTTATTGATGAATGGTTGCGTTACTACGCCTAGTGAAAGTGCTTGCTTTTGGCTGTGATTCTTGTATATTTTTAAAAAAGTACAATAGTTTTTGAAAACGAAAGTTGCGGTTTTCCTGGAGGCGCAAATGAACATCGAAGAGATTCGCACAGTTGCCAAACAGCGTCCATTTCGGCCGTTTGTTTTGCAGTTGGATAATGGCAAGCAATACTTCATTCGCCATCCTGAAATTATCATCACTGACGACTTGATTATGACGGTTAATGAAAATGGCAAAGGCGTTTTAATCGCACCGGAGGCGGTCAGTTCAATTGAATTTTTAAAAGCCGAAATTATGATTGACGATTCAACGATTGAGGCGCCGTAATGGTTTGTAATCAATGCCAATCTGCTCAATGAAGATTGGAGTAAGTCAAGCCGTTGTTCAAATTATAATCCTGTCCAGCAACGCTTCTCGCCTTCTTTGTGATTACGAAACTGAATCTTCGCCCGCCTTACGCTTTCGAAATTTCTCTCGGTAAATTTCGTGCTTCCTGCTGTATGAAGTACGCGACACTTTTTCCGCATATTCCGCCCACGCCATCATATTTCCCAAAAATTCAACCGCACGGTTTTCCGCAAAATTTCGCGCGCCCACTGGCATATCCTTTGCGTGAGCATAGCCGAATTTAAAAAATCACTGGAGGATTTTGGACCATGCGACAACTTGCACGACATCATGGAATGGTCGTAAGAATCTTACAGTTGATGAGCCTTTGTGTTGTTTTAAACCTGAGCGTTTTCAATTTATCTGTTGCAGTGGCAGGATCGTTGAAAGCAAGCTGGAATGCGAATACGGAGCCGGATTTAGCCGGCTACAAAATTTATTACGGCGAAGCCTCGGGAAATTACACAAACTCCATCAATGTAGGAAAGCTCACGCAGCACACCATCAATCAACTGAAAGATGGCGTCACCTATTATTTCGTCATTACGGCATACGACACTGCCGGCAATGAAAGCGCTTATGCGCCGGAAGTCTCGGCAAAAACCGTTTTGGTTGACGTCGCGCCGCCCACCGTGGTCAGCGTCACCCCGCGGGACTTGGGCACGATCGAAGTCAAGTTCAGCGAAGCCGTTAGCCAAAGCAGCGCGCTGACTAAAACCAATTATGTGATTGATAACGGCGTCACCGTTAACGCGGCGGCGTTTCAAGCCAACAGCACGAATACGGTGCTGTTGACCACGAGCGCCCACGCGGCGGGAAAAACCTACAAGATCACGATTCAAAAAATTGCCGACCGCGCCGTCACGCCGAACGTGATGCCGCAGGCCGTCAATTTCAATTATAATTTCCCGTTGACGGACCAAACGCCGCCGGCGCTTGCCAATGCGCGTCTCGTTAATGCGACGACGCTGGAAGTGTTGTTCAGCGAGCCGGTCACCGTTGCCAGCGCGCAATTTCTCGCCAACTATTCGATCAACCTTGGCATAACCATCTCCCGCGCGCAATTGCAAGCGGACACGCGCACGGCGCTGTTAACCACAACGGCGCATGGAAGCGGAAAAAACTACGTGGTGACGGTGAAAAATATTTCCGACCGCGCCGCGTCGCCGAATGTGATGCCCGCGCCGCGCACGTTCAATTATACTTATCAAGCCGAAGATCGACAACCGCCGCAAGTGAATGCCGCGACCCTGACGGATTTGACGCACATTCTGATCGTGTTTAACGAGCAAGTCACTGCCGCGTCGGCACAAAATGCCAATAATTATCGCCTCTCCGATAATGTTCAAGTGCAACAAGCGCGGCTGGCCACCAACGGACTGGAAGTGACGTTGACGACGTCGCCGCATCAGTATAACAAAGATTACACGGTGACCGTCGTTAATGTGAAAGATCGCGCGGCCGCGGCGAATACGATTGCCGCCAATGCCACGTTCACTTATTTCCTCGCGAACAACAACAACGGTTCCGGCACGCAGGTCAACAGCCTGAATCCGGCGCGTTACGTGCTGGACTCGCTGCGAATCGGCGAAGCGTATTATATCGACCGTCCGTATATCATTCGGCAAGTGCCGAACAACAAGCGGAATGCGCTGTGGATCAAAACGGCCAATGCGGATCGCGCCAACAGCGCCGTGCGTTTTCTGGAATTTACGCTGACGCGCGAGTCGAATATTTATGTGGCATACGACAGCCGCGCCGCGCAGCCACCGGACTGGCTGCAAAGCGCATTTACCAACACCGGCGAAGTCATTTCCGTTTCTGAAAGCGCCGGCACGCTCACCCTTTGGAAAGCGCGTTATGTTCCCGGGCGCGTTTCGTTGGGCGGCAACGCGGCGGCCGGCATGCAAACAGCGGTGAGCTTGAGCATGTATGTGGTCATGATCGAAGATGTGCTGACGCCACCGAATCCCGGCGCCGGAACGCTGCAGAGTTTTGTGTTGCAGCAAAATTATCCGAACCCGTTTTCACGCAGCGGCGGGGCGACCGGATTGACGCAAACGAAGATCGATTATTATTTGCAAGAGCCGCAAACCGTTACGCTCACCGTACACAACACCATCGGTCAGGTCGTGCGGCAATTGGAAACGGGATTGCAAGCGGCCGGCAACCACACCGCCCTCTGGGATGGCCGCGGCGATAACGGCAAGCTGTTGCCGAGCGGCACTTATCTCTGCGTCCTCGAAGTGCGCGCCGAAGTCAACGACGGCGGCTTCGAGATGACCGCCGCACTGCATCGCCAAATGCGGGTGATGACGTTATTGAAGTGAAGCCAGTTGCCAGTAATCAGTAATCAGTAATCAGTAATTTTCTGAACACTGAACACTGCAAAAAAGCCATTTTCCTCCTCCTCCAACGGGAATGAGTCGATTGATTTCGACGCGTTCCCGTTTTTATTTTTTGGCGCCACTCCAGTTCTAATCGCCAACCGGCGGCATTACGCAAGGGAGAATTATGTTGACTTCGATTGAATCGTTCTCTATCTTTCAGAAAAGAATTTATTCCAACGAAAAGCAGTGTCGATCAATAAATGAGCACGGTTTTCAAATGTTTGCCGATTTGCCCCGCGCCTTCGCGTTGTTTAAATAAATTTGCGCTTGGGTTCATTATTTTTTTCCCGGTGGTCGTTGGGGCTGCCGAGGCTTTGCCCAAATTAACGATTCAGGAAAACTCCTCGAAAAATCTTCGCTTTCATATCGCCATCCCCGCGCCGGTTTTTGCGCAGAAAAAAATTGGCCAAGAAACTTACGACTCTATTCAACTCGAAGGGTTTACGGCGCAGCCGCGCGGCGGTTTTGCCGCGATTCCAATTTTAACTTACACCGTGGTCATGCCGCCGGAAGGTGATTGGCAGGTTCGCTTTGCAACGTTCATCGGCGAGCGGGTGTTGGGAAAAAACCTTCTTCATATTTCCCCGGATTCGTTGCAGCCGCAACAACTGTCCATAACACCGCCTGCGGCTTGGCCGCCGGTGCGCCTTGTGGAAACCGGCGTCTGGCGCGGCTTTCGGCTCGGGCGGCTGGAAATTTTGCCGTTGCAAATTGCCGGTGAGGAGTTGCAGTTTTTTTCCGCTCTGGATATTCATGTTGAATTCAAGCTTCGCATGGAAGATACACTGACCGGTCGCTTTGACTTCGGCGAGCTCAGTCGAGCCGAGCAACCGGTCAGTCCGCCCACCCGCCTCGAGCAACTGGTTTTAAAATCTGCATTAAATTTCCCCGTCGCGCAGAATTGGCGAATTAATTTTTCGCCACCGAAGATCGAGGTCGCCTTGCCACTTAACATCGCAACACCGGCGATCAAAATGGCGATTGAAGCCGAGGGGCTTTATACCGTTTCGTATCGGATGCTTGACAGCCTCGGCGCGAATCCTGCCGCGTTGAATCCGGCAAGTTTTCAAATCTGGCATAAAGGCCGTGAAATTCCGTTGCTGTTACAAGACGATGGCGACGCGCAATTTGAACCGGGGGAAACGATTGAATTTGTCGGAGAACGATTGACCGGCGAGAAAACCCACTTCAACAATTTTACTAAACAGAATATTTATTGGCTGACCTTTGCCGGCGAGACCGGTCAACGAATGGCCCGGCGCAAGCTTCCGGTGGTTACGGCGCCGCCGGCCAATTTTTTCTGGGCGACGCAGCATTTTGAAGAAGAAAATCTTTATTACGCCGGCGACAATGACTTGGAAATTTATTCGTCCGCGATCAGCCCCGGTGAAACCTGGATCTGGCAACGGCTTTTTGGCGGCGAGTTGTTTCAAAGCAATTTCAATATTGCCAGCCCGGTTACGGCAAATGCCCCGGCTTGCAGTTTGCGCGCGCGCGTGCGCGGCACGACGGTTGATCGCGTCACGCCGAGCCATCATTTGCGCTTTCGGATGAACGGCAACACCATTGGCGACATTCGTTTCGACGACACCGAAGAGATTATTTTTCGCGCCGCCTTTCCCAGCGTCTGGTTGCGCGAAGAGAACAATATTTTTCAAATTCTCTCCGTCAACGACACCGGCGCCGAGCTGGATCAGGTTTATATCGATTGGTTTGAGATCGGTTACTGGCGGCAATACGCCGCGAGCAAGAACACTCTCGTTTTTCGCGAGCCGGAAAACACGAACCAAACTTGGGTTCAATATAAAATCGATAATTTCACGTCGAACGCCATTTCACTTTTTGACCGCCGCCATCACGAATGGCTCGAGAGTTTTTCAGTGACGCCGTCAACCGCGGGCCGTTTTCAAATGACCTTTGTGGATTCAGCGCTGGCCGGCAGCGATTATTTTGCGCTCGCCTCAACGGCTCGTCGCGCCCCGGACAAAATTTGGCTTGACGCACCATCAGATTTGCACGCCGCCACAAATGCCGCCGATTACATTTTAATCACGCCCCCGGATTTTCTCGACGCCGCGCAACGGCTCGCCACCTATCGCCGGCAACATCGCGGCTGTTATGCCAGGGACCGCCTCGATAATATGCGCGTCGCCGTGGTCAACGTCGAAGATATTTACGACGAATTCAGCTTCGGCATTCCGCGTCCGGAAGCCGTGCAGGCGTTCTTGCGCTATGCGTATGCCAATTGGCAAAAACCCACGCCGGCGTTCGTTGGCCTTTTGGGTGATGCGAGTCTCGATCCAAATTTTTATGCGATTGGCAGCAACAAGCGCAATTTTATTTTTTCCACGGGCAATCCGGTCAGCGACAATCGGCTCGTGTGCTTCGACGGGCCGGAAGATTTTCTGCCGGACATGTTTATCGGTCGCCTCTCCGCGGAAACGTTGGAGCAAGCCCAGACGCTGGTGGATAAAATCATTGCGTACGAGCGCGCTGAAATTGGCGACTGGAACAAAACGTTTATTTTTTTAAACGGTGGCATCAACAGTTTCGAGCAGGAAACTTTTCGGCAGCAATCCGAAACGTTGATTGCAAAAAATGTCGAGGCGGCACCGGTTCGCGGCCGCGCCGTGCGCATCTACAAAACCACGCCCGATCGCGTGCTCGGCGAATTGCGGCCGGAAATTATCAGCGCGATCGACGCGGGCGCGGGCGTGATGACCTTCTCCGGCCATGCGGCAAGCCAAAATTGGGAGCTGATGTTTGTCAACGCCGATGTCGCCGATCTGCGCAATCGCGAGGCGCAGCCGTTTATCGCCAGCATGACTTGCCACACCGCACGCTTTGCCAATGCCGATCTTAACAGTTTCGGCGAGGCCTTTGTGCGGCCGCTCGATAAAGGCGCAATCGCATTTTGGGGCACTTCCGGTTTCGGCTTTAGTTTTCAAGACGGCGTGTTGCTCGATAGTTTGTACGCCGGGTTCGCGCGCGACACCGTGCGCTATGTTGGCGCTGCCACCACCTTGGCAAAAATCAGTTTGTGGAAAGCTTTGGGAAATTCTGTCATCAATATTAATTCGATCGATCAATATACCCTGCTGGGCGATCCCGCTTTGCAACTGGCTTTGCCGGTGGCGCCGGATTTGGCAATAACGCCGGCGAATATTACGGTGACGCCGAATGCGCCGACCGAGAACGACGTGCAAGTGCAGATCAATGCAAAAATTCGCAATCGTGGATTGGCAACAACGGATTCCGTCGATATCGCGGTGGTCGTTACGGCGGCGGAAAATAACGCCGAAAAATTTCGCCGGTCGGCGCGCGTGGCGCCGGTTGGAGGGGCGGACAGTCTCGCCGCCGTTTGGCTCAGCTTCGGCAGCCGTGGCGATCATCGCATTCGCAGCGAGGCGGATCGTGCGCAAAAAATTTTCGAAAGCAACGAAGAGAATAATGCCGCGGAACGCACGCTTTTTTTTGCGCCGGCGGCGGCCACGCTGGCTTCGCCCGCGAACTTTGCTTTGCTCAAAGACAACCGCCCCGTTCTACGAGTTTATAACCCGTCCATTCGCGCGCTGAAGCCACGAAACTATTTTTTTGAATTTGACACTTCCGCCGATTTCAATAGCTCGGCAAAAATAATTTCGCCGCCGATCGCGGAAGAGCGATTGCGCACCAGTTGGCAACTGCCGGCGCCGTTGCTGAAGCGCCTTTATTTTTGGCGAAATCGGATGACGGAGGGTGAAAACGTTGGCGCGTGGCAGACCGCGTCATTTCATATCGACGCGCAAATTCCAGTGGTCGGCTTTCGACAAAGCGGTGTGCAACTGCGCAGCGGCATTTTTGCGCAAACCGTTTTTGATGAGCAAGGCCTTGGTGTCACATTGTTGTCGGGACAAAAACAAGGAACGTTTCAGTCGGTTGAAATCGGCCCCGCAAAACAGTGGCAGGCGGCAACTGTTAACTGGTCACTGGTTACTGGTCACTGGTCACTGGCCGTACTCGGACGTGGCGCGTTCAATAGTGTTTGGCAAATTTTAAAAAAAGATTTAACGGCGCCGGAAATTGCGTTACATGACATCGACTCAAAACAATTTCCATTTTTGCGGCTGCAAGCGACGTTTCGCGATGAGGACGGCATGGACGCGCCCATCCTGACCGGATGGAGTGTGGCATACGATCCAACCGGCGATTTGGCTTCCGGGCCACAAGCTGTCGGCGTTTCGGCTGATTCGGTTTTAGAAGGGGAAACGGTGCGTTTGACGGCCGAAGTTTTTCATTTCAATAATACGAACGCGGACGCGGCGGAAAACGTCAAAGTTATTTTCTCGCAGTTCGATGCCCGCGCCGAAAGAGGACGACGCCCGCTCGTGACTTACGATGCACCGTTGCAACCGGAAAGTTCGCGGCAATTTACTTTTGACTGGTCTTCGGCAGGCAACCGTGGCGCGTACATGTTTTTCGTCGAGGTCGATCCGGACAATCAATTGATCGAGCCGGTCGAATTTAATAACTCGGCGACACTCGAGATTTTTGTGAAAACCGATATGAACAAGCCGCAACTCGAAGTAACGTTCGATGATCAGGTTGTCATTGATGGCGATTTTATTTCTGCGCAGCCGACGATTCTTTGCAAAATTTTTGACAACAGTTTACTGGCGATTAGCGACACCAGCCGCGTGCAGGTTTTTCTCGACGAGCAACGTGTTGCTTATGGCAACACCGAGCAATTGCAGCTTGTCAGTTTTCCGGGCGGGCCGATTCGAGCCGAAGTGACTTATCGACCACAATTGGACGGCGGCAGGCATGTCGTCGAATTTTTTGCCCGCGATGCGAGCAACAATCCCGCGGCTTTTCGCGCCGAGGTGGAAGTCAACACGGAGTTTCATCTGCGCGAGGTGATGAATTACCCCAATCCTTTCCGCGATGAAACCGATTTCACCTATTATTTGACCCAGCCCGCTGAAGAAGTGACGATCAAAATTTTCACGCTCGCCGGACGCTTGATCGCCGTGCTGGAACACGCGCCGGGCAATGCCGGTTTCAATCGTGCGCATTGGAACGGCCGCGACGCCGACGGCGAGGTTTTGGCGAATGGCGTTTATCTGTATAAACTGATTGCAAAATCCGGAGAAAGACGATTGGAAGAGATAGAGAAGTGCGTGGTGATGCGGTAATTTTTTTTTCTTGAAAGTGACGCAGGAAATGACTATTATAGCAGACTACTTTCTAAGCCATTTTCACAAAATAATTAACGCAGGAATCTTATATGCTCCAAATCAAAGAACACGAAGAAAAGCTTATCAAGCTCTAGCGCCGTTTTAAACCGGAAGCTCGAGAAAAAATTTTAGCTTTCATGGAAGTTCAAATTACAAGCCTCAAACACAGTAACAAGAGAAACGGTGCGAAAACATTGAGCACTGGCGAAAGAATTATTCAGAATCTGGAAGCTTGTTTGCAAGGGGATTATATTGTTTTGACCAAGAACAACCTGGAGGAGTATTTTGCGGGAAGATGAATATCAGTTCGTTATACCCGGCCCAGGCCTTTAAAAGAAAGCGCCCCCGCGTATAAACTTACAAGGCGATTCCGGTTTATGGGATCGCCTTTTGTTTTAGCCGGCTGCTGAAAAAGTGTCATTCGTTTCTCAGCGAAGCAATCTTTAAAGATCAAAGGATTGCTTCGGCAAAAAGCGCCTCGCAATGACAATTGTGGAGTTTTTCAGCATCCTGTTAGGCGGCTTGATCGATTTGCGTTTCTTGAAAATGTGCTTGCTTTTTCAATGCAAGCGATTACCCTTTAAACATCGGCAACTTTGGGTAATCTCATGGCCGGCCAAACAATAGCGCACTAAAAAATTTTCGCAAAGCTCGGCGCCGGCCTGCCGTTCAGTTGTGAATTTATTGACGGAGCAAAATCGAAACTCAATCTCGAAGGCCGGATGAACCGTTTGCATAATTTTTCTACTCGAAGTGGTTCAAAAAGGAGTACAAACATGAACAAGCTGACAGTTTTGATCGCACTGCTCTTGAGGAGTTTCACGTTTCATGCCAACGCGCAAAGCAGTGTTTCAGCCACCGAGGCCGATTCTCTGGCCTTGGTGCAATTGTATCGTGATACCGGCGGTTCCAATTGGACGAACAACACCGGCTGGCTGCAGCCAGGCGTGCCGCTGCAGCGATGGTATGGCGTTGCCGCCGGCAACCCGCCCGGAGAAAATAAAAAGCGTGTATTGGTACTCGACCTGGCGAGTAACAATCTCACCGGCGGACTTCCTGATATTTTCCGCACGCTCGACAAGATGGCGCATGTGGAGCTGGATAGAAATAATCTCACCGGTACCATTCCACGCTCGGTGAGATTCTTGAAAAGACTGCAGTATTTTTACGTGAATTTCAATCAAATGACCGGCGCCGTGCCCGGAGAATTCGGGCAGTTGCCCGATCTGCGAGTTTTAGATCTGGCTGGAAACAACTTCACCAGTGTTGAACCGGGGCTTGGTCAATCGAAAACCTTGAGCATTTTGTCACTGAGTAGCAACCAGTTGCATTGGCTGCCGGAGGAACTGGGGGATCTGCCAAAATCTTTAATGCTCCAATGCGGCAACAACCGTCTGCTCTATGTCCCCCGCGAACTGGGGCGGCTGCACACGCTGGAGTTGCACAATAATCAACTGTTGGATTTGCCTGATTTCACCGACGACACACCGCTGGAGCGGTTGAACGTCTTCGGCAACAATTTGAAGTTCGATGATATCGAACGAAATCTCAGGGCGGTGAAAACAACGATGGCTTTCAACTACGATTACGATCCACAGGACAGCGTGAGAATTTATGCCGACCGCGAAGGCAGGAAAGTCATCTTATCGACCGAACCACTCGGCGGCTCGCGCAAAACCTACACCTGGTATCTCAACAACCGGCTGATTTCCGGCGCCACGGATTCCATCTATATCATTCCGGATATCACCGTCGGCGGAAAAGGCATCTACTATTGCCGCGTCACGAACGCGCCGACGCCGCAGCTCACGCTTTATAGCCATCGCATTCCCGTCAACGAAATTCCGGAGCCGTTCATTGTGCGCGTGTATCAAGATTCGTTGCGCCATAAACCGCTGCCGGTGGCCAATACGGATTTTCAAATCGGCCGCGTTGATTTGTCGAATCTCGCAACGCCGATTAGAGTGGTGGCTACGCAACTCAGCGACGCCAACGGCCTCTTGCGTTTGCGGCCGCCGGATTTTCAGGCCGGCAGCGCTTTCATTATTCGCACGCGCCTGCATCGGGAACCGGCGGTGAAAGGCAATCACCACGATTTCGAGAACGTCATGTTTACGGTGTACGTCGACAATCTGATCATTGACAATGACGGCAAGTTCTCGGCGCAGCGGCTGCCGGCGTCGATTGCCGACACGGCAAAAGTTTTTCTGAGCCACACTTCCATCGGCTATAATTTGCTGGTGAGCATCGAATGGCCGGTCTATCAGGATTATGTTGACGGATTGCGATTGGCTTTTCTCAACGCCAGCAATCTCTTCTTTGATATTTCCAATGGCCAGGCCTTTTTTGAAAAAGTGGCGGTGTACGACGACAAAAGCTTTTGGAACGATGCCGACATCCGCATCTACGCGAGCAACACGCAGTGGCCGGAGGCGCAGCATTTTGGCATCAGGGACCGCGACGGCTTCCTGCACATGCCGCCGAAGCATTTCGGCTCCAAGCAGGCGAATGTTTACCGAACTTATAGCGAGGTGAATTTGAACGTCAATGAGTACAAACATTTTTCCACGCTGGTCCATGAATTTGGCCATTACGGCTTGGGCTTCTATGATGAGTACCGGGGCGCGGACCTGCGTTCGGTTCATGACGGCATCAACTTTGGCTGCATGGATGAAATTCCGCCCACCGGCAACATGCAAACCGAAATGTCGGCGTTTGCCTCAAGCCAATATCAAGCGACGGAACAGTATTCCCGCCACGGCCTGACCTGTTGGGATTTCTGGGAGCAGGAAACGAAAAAATTATTGATGAAATTTCCGGAGGTTCGGCCGCAACTGCACACGCCGCGGGGCTTGAGGTTCGCGAGCACGCAGATTATGGCGGGTCCGAATCAGTCGCTGGCCAATCCGGATTATTCCGTCGGCGATCGCATGGAATTTATTGACAAGACCGTCGGCAAGACGGTTTCGCGTTTGGAAGTTCTTATTGTCGATGATCAAACCGGCCGGCCGATTCCGGGCGCGCAAGTTTTCGTGCGCAAGGATTTCAACCACAATGACCTTCGCCAGACCATCGAGCAAGGGGCTGCCGACAGCCAAGGACGCATCCGGCTGCTGGGCGCGGAGGTGAAAGATGAAATCCATATCATGAGCGCCGCCAGCGGTCAATGGAAATTTTTCAGAACGATCATCGGCGCCAGCGACGTCGCGTTGCAAAAGAGGTTTACCGAAGATTATAAGTTTGCCTTGAAAACCGTTTCAGGGATCGAGCCGTTTTTATCGCAGGTGAAATTCGATGCCGGTGGTACGCTCGCGTATGGGCTGCTCACGCCGCAGAGACTTGCGGCGCCGCCGGTCGTTTACATTTATTCTGATGATCACGATCCGGATAGCCTGAAACTCGTCTCGGCAGCCGGCGGTTACGAAGCCAAGTTTGCAAAAGAAATTCCTCAACCCGCGAAGTTGTCGCTCCGCGCCGTGGACGGGCAGAGGATGGCGTTTGGCGTGCCGCACGCATTTTCTCTGTATCAGGTCGATTCGACGAAATTCGATTTTATTTCATCCGGCAGCCAGTTGCGGCTGGAAATCAAAAACGGCATTGCAAAAGGCAGCCGAATTGCCGTGCTCGGCTCTGATTTTCCGGAACCACGAAGCGGTCTGCAAAATATATGGCGACGCGTATCGCCAGTGTTTTCCGTCGATGTCTATCCGGCGCCGGGGCCAGTGACGGGCTTTTTAAGTTTGTATTACAACGCCGATTCGTTGCAACCCAACGCCGCGGATGCGCTCATCATCCACCGTTGGAACAATAATCGGTGGACGCCCTTGCCGACGACGTTTGACAGCAGGCAGAGCTTCGCCAGCACGCCGTTCCCCGGCCCGGGAATTTATACGGCCTATTTGGATCCAAACAAAAGCATACTGACTGGCATTGCGGATGAAGCCGCGGCCAATATTCCATTAGAATTCAGACTTCACCAGAATTATCCGAATCCATTCAATCCGGAAACGCAGATCGAATTTTCGCTCCCGGTGCGACAACGAGTCGTGCTAAAAATATATGACGTGATGGGCCGGCAAGTGCGTGTGCTGCTGGATGAAGTTCGGGACGCGGGAAGCCACAATATTGTGTTTGATGCCGCGGCTTTGGCGAGCGGAGTTTACTTCTATCAACTGCGTGCCGGCGATCATGCTGCCGTACATAAAATGCTGTTGATTCGATAGAACAATTCGTAACGCGGCGTAAGCCACAACCAAAAGTCAAAATGAGTGAAGTCAAAATCATTTTGACTTCACTCATTTTGACTTAAAAAAATATAAATCCGGTTTATTCACTTTTTCTTATTCCGTCGTCACCGCCAATCGATTCATCAATTTCCGCAGGTGATCCACAACCAACGACGGGTTGCCAGCCGAGGCGAGGCGGTGCGAAAAGGCCGTGGCATCGAGAAAGGAGAGCATCGTCCGGCGCGCCACGCGCGGGTGATAAATGAATTCGCGGTTTTTGCGATTCAGCGCGCTTTCTTCGATGGTGAAAACGCCGAGAATCGTCAGTCCATGGCGGGGAGAAATCTGCCGGCGATCCAGCAGGCCGCGTTCCGTCATCACCGCCAGCGTTTGCTGTAAATCCGCGGCAGTGAGTTTGTTGGTGCTATCAAGTTTGGCATAAATTTCGGACGACGTTGCGGTCGTTTTTTTCCACAAGACATTCAGCACTTCAATTTCCGTTTCCGAGGGAATCACCGCCAGCGGATTGCTTGGCACGCCGGAGAGTTTTTCGGAGAGATATTTGATTCCTTTGCCGAGCAGCGTGCCGATCGGAGATATCGGCGGCAGGCCGAGTTGTTCACGCCGGAATTTTTCTTCCATTTGATCGAGGCGCGGCGCGATCGCATTCAGTTGCGATTTACTCAAACTCAACGGTGTTTGTTGCTGTAGGCGAAAAACGAGCAGGGAGTCTCCCGCGCTGATGGCGCTTTGGGTCAGAATATTTTCCACAAAAATTTGCCGCCGTAGCCATTGCTCGCGTGCCCTGGCGCTGACACCGCTTAAAGCGCTATGGGCATCGATCGTATCGCCGCGAACCGCAGTCGTCTCCTGCGCCGGCGTCGAGACAATCATTCCGAAAACAAAACAAGATAAAAAAAACTTTCGCATGGCAGAATGTATTTGTTTAGAGAGTATTGGATTAAACGTCCTTTTCCTGTCTTCCGTTCCATAACTTTAATCTCTTTTAATAAAATTTTAGAACACTTAAGGAAACCATTTGCGTACACCGATTGTCTCTTCGAGCAAATTCCAAGCGTTGCAAATTTCATTTAACCGCCGAGGGCAAAATGAGCGCCAAGGTTTCGTCGTGGCTGCGATTGCTGAATTTAACGGTGCTGTTCGCGGTAACGTTCAATTTGGTTTATTTCATTCACGAATCGGCGCTGGTCGTTGCCGGCGCGTGGCTGGGAAACGATCCGGTTCTGTTTCACAACAACATGCACTTTACCAACCTGACGACGCCAACGCAGAGCCTGGCTTTCGCCGCCGGCCCAGTGGCGGTGTTCATGGCCGGATGGTTGAGCCTCGTGCTTTATTTCATGCTTCGGCAATCAAACGCTGTCTTCAAATATTTCGCCTTCTGGTTTGCCTATCACGGCCTGTGGCTGTTTCTTGGGCAAACGCCCGAAATGGCTTTTAGCAGCCACAACGATTTGGCGCGCGGCTTGGCGGTTCTCAATCTCAGCCCATCGCTTCGAATGCTCATCACGATCGGCGGCGTCATCGGATTGATTCTCGTGGGAATATTCGCCACCCAACCGTTGCTGGCAACCGCCCTCTCCAATGAAGAGGCCGCAACGGCGATCAACCGACGGAGATTGATTTTGAAATGCGGCATTTTACCGTGGTTGCTCGGTTCTCTTTTAATCATCCCGTTTCGCCTGCCGCAATGGGAGCGGGTTTTTCTTCCTTTATTTGGCGGCGTGCCGTTGCTATTGACGTGGCTCTATGCCGGTCGCAGTAAAAATATTTTCGCTGTTCCTCACGCGCTGGCGCAAAAAGTAAATTGGAGCGGCATCGTAGCGTTGGTCGTCGTCTTTGGTTTTTTTCGGTTCGTGCTTGCACCGGGCGTGCCGGCGTACAATTTGTTTTATGAAACGCCGAATGCCGCACCGTTGTCGGCGCGGGTTTATCGCTTCGTCAACGGCCATTGGTTCGATGGGCGTGCCTTTCAGCAGAAAAATTTTTATTCCACTGCCGGAATTTTGCGCGCGGAATATGCGGGGCCGGTGGATTCGACGATCGATTTGCAGAACAAGTTTATCATTCCGCCCTTTGCCGAAGCGCACAACCATCATTTTAGCGATGGCCAGAATTATCGCGCGCAAATCAACAACTATCTCATGCAAGGGATTTTTTACGCGAAAAATCCCAATAATACCCCAAAATGGGCTGCGCCGATTCGACCGCATCTCAATCTCCCGGCCAGCGTCGATGCCGTCTTTGCCAACGGCGGATTAACCGCCAGCGGCGGCCATCCGATCCAGCGCTTCGAATTTTTGGCGCAACAGGATAATATTTTCGGCTGGGTCAGAACGAGCCTGCGCAATCAAACGTATTTCGTGGTCGATACCGAAAAAGATTTGCTCGCGCAATGGCCGCGCATCAAAGCCGGCCGTCCCGATTTTATCAAAGTTTATTTGGAATATGCGGAGGAATATGCGCAGCGCCAAGACGATCCAAAATATTTTGGGCAACGAGGTCTCGATCCGGCGCTCTTGCCGCAAATCGTCGCGCGGGCGCATCGGGAAAATCTGCGCGTGACGGCGCATGTGAATACGGCGAGTGATTTTCACTTCGCCGTGATTGCCGGCGTCGATGAAATGGCCCACTTGCCGCTCGCCAAAGTTCATTTGGAAGATGCGAGGCGTGCGGCGCAACAAGGCCTCGTTGTCGTCACCACGACGCTCAGCCACCGGCCCACCGGTCATATCAACAATTTGGCGGAAATTCATCGCTACAACTTGCGGCTGCTTGACAGCTGCGGCGTCAAGCTGGCGATTGGCACCGACGATAATAATTTAACGGCATTGAACGAAGCCGAAAATATTCACCGGTTGCAGGTTTTCGATAATTTGAAACTTTTACGAATTTGGGTGGAGAATACGCCGCAAGCGATTTTTCCCGAGCGCCGGATCGGACATTTGCAAGACGGCTACGAAGCCAGCTTGGTCGCTTTGGATGGCGACCCGCTCGTCGAGTTTTCTCATATCAATCGAATCAGCTTGCGGCTCAAACAGGGACATCTGATTCAACTGGCGGCGACGCCGCGTTCGATTTCGGAAGCGTTGTTGCCACTTGTCATGCTCACGAGCATCGATAGCGCGGTCGCACAATATCACCGTCTGAAGCGCGAGCCGCCCGACGCCTATAATTTTTCCGAGAGTGAGCTGAATCGGCTGGGGTATCAATTGCTCAATCACGGCAAAGCTCAGGAAGCCATTGTCATTTTCAAATTGAATGCTGAGATCTTTAACGAAGCGTTTCGCCAACAATTGGAGAAAAAAGCCAAAGCCGCTTTGCAGTAGAAAGGTCCGAAGTCTATGGTCCGAGGTCAAATGAAACCAGGCGATTCCCGCTCCGCAGGATGATTCGGTTTATCTGGAAACGGTGGGGGTAAATTTCTAAGCCGGAAAATTGGGCCAATCCGGATACCAAAACTTTTACTTCTCCCCCGGCCTCTCGCCCTCTTTTAAAAAATGCGGCACGCCTTTCATATCAAAATGCACGCGCTTGCCGAGGATGCGCCAAGTCGTATCCGAAACATAGCCGAGCCAGCCCATGCCGAGGGTGCCGGCAATAATCAGAATGCCGAGCGTCGTCATGAATTTGCGCCGTTTGGGATGGCGCTCTGGCGAACGATCCAACAGCGGCAGCAAGATGAGCAGCGCCACAAACACGCCGTTGCCCAACACCCCGAGCCAGCCCGGCACGTATTTCAAGCTTTGATAAATCGGCAGAAAATACCATTCCGGCTTGATGCCCGGCGGCGTCACCATCGGGTTTGCCGGCTTGCCGAGCGGCATATGAACCGTGAGTGCCGTGATCACCAGCGCGATGAGAATGCCGTAGGCGACGAGTAGTTCCTTTTTGAAATGATCCGGAAAATAAGGTCTAGCCTGATTGGCAAATTGAGGCTGCTCCGATTCGTCCGTGCGATGCAGCGGCGAGATGTGATGGTAGCGAATCAAAAACATATGCAGGCCGATAAGCGCGAAGAGCAACATCGGCAGCAGCGCAAGATGAATCGCAAAGAAACGGCTGAGTGTAATATCGGAGACGTTTTCGCCGCCACGCAAAAGGACAAGCAAAAAATTTCCCACCAGCGGCACTTCCTTCGTGGAATCCGTCCCGACCGTCGTGCCCCAGAACGCCAGTTGATCCCACGGTAGCAGATAACCCGTGAACGCGAAACCGAGCGTCACCAGAAAAAGCGCCGCGCCCACCATCCACGTCAGCTCGCGCGGTTTTTTGTACGCGCCGTAAAAGAACACGCGCACCAGATGCAACGCCACCACGGTGACGATAAAATTCGCGCCCCAAATATGCAACTGCCGGAAGAACCAGCCGAACGTGACTTTTTCATTAATAAACTGAATGCTCTCATACGCCGTTGCCGCCCCGGGCTTGTAATAAAAGAGCAGCAGCACGCCCGTGAAAATTTGCAGCGCGAAAAGCAGCAGCGCCGCGAAACCAAGCGTGTGCAGCCAGCTCACGTGCCTGGGCTGCGGCTCCGCCAACTGTTCGCGGGAAAATTTACTGATGAACGCAATCGGCAGGCGCTCGGACAGCCATGCGCGTAATGACATTGCTAGGCGTCTCCTGCATATGTCATTCTGCAAGAGTCTTTTTTGACCGCGATGAGATCTTCGAATCGAAAAAGATTCTTTCGGAATGACAGTGCTTTTTTATGTGAATAGCCGCGAAAAGTCAAACCAAAATAATTTTGTCGTCTTCAATTTTAATATTGATCCTTTCCAACGGCTTGGGCGGCGGGCCGGCGATGACTTTGCCGTCGCGATCATATTCGCCGCCGTGACACGGGCATTGAAAAATATTCTCGCTCGTGTTGAAAGCGACGATGCAGCCGAGATGCGTGCACACCGCCGAGTATGCCACCCATTCGCCGCCGCGGTGCAACACCACCGCCGGCTTGCCACCGAGCATGCCGGCGCGCGCGTTGCCGTCAGCAATCGAAGCGGCCGAAATCGGCTGGTCATTGGCCTCGGTAAATTCGCGGCCCGCGGCGCCAAAATTTTTATTGGGAAAAAGAAACGCCAGCGCCGGCGCGAAGAACGCCAGCACGGTGCCGCCAAAGAGCGCGCCCACGAATTTCTCGAAAAAATTGCGTCGGTTCATAATTTTTATGTTTACGTTTCACGCCTTCACGTTTTATCGCATTGCGCTTTCGTAGTTAAAATTAACAAACTTTTTTTCTTTGTCAATAGGCATCTTTGACAATCTCCTCATCGGCGGGGTTGTGATGGCGGTTATATCGTTTATCCTCGCGTTTTTTATGATACGCCATGCTAAAAAACAACTAAAAGCGAAAGACTAATCCGCATCGCGAATTTTTTCGCAATCGCCACAAACCTAGTTTTCTGGCAAACGGCTTCACCGCTTCCCGCCAATTTGTAGCGCGAGCCGTTCGCCGTGGGACGTTCATTCCTCTCACTCATCTCTCCGCTTTTTCCCGCCATTGCAGGTATTATAATTGTTAAGGTTCGGTTTGAAATCGCCATTTGTATTGAGAATAAATGGCGCGCGCAACCTCAATGTTGTGTTACAATTGAAACGATTCGGATGATATTAGCGATAACGAAAAGCCTGGCGCGCGTGATTTAAGCAGGTTTTTCGATTTTACAAAGGGACCGCCTCGACTTATGGGCATCGTCATTCGCGAAGCCGAATTGCCGGCCGATCGCGATATTTTGCTCAACACGTTATTGCGCAATCGCGAGCAAGGCGACAATACTTTGCGGCAGGCGAGATTCGAGTGGTCGCTCTCCTGCAATCCGTACGGCCGGCCGCGCGCGTGGTTGGCGATTGACGAAAGCGCCGGCAAAGTGATTGGCTCGGTCAGCGCCTTCCCGCGGCGCGTGTTGATCAACGGCGAAGCGGCGCTCGGCTGGAACGGCGGTGACACCTCGATTGATCAGCAATTCCGCACCCTCGGCGCCGCGCTTAAATTGCGCCGCGCCGTGAAAGCATGCGTCGATCGCGGCGAAATGGCTTTTCTCTATTCGCATCCGGTCGATCGCATGCGCGCCGTGCTGGAGAAAGTCGGACATGCCGTCATCGGCAAACTCGCGCGCCACGGTTTGATTCTGCGCCTCGATCGCCTTGCTAACGAGCGGCTGGGCAAAAATTTTCTCGCCGCCGCTTTGGCGCACGCCGCGAACCCGCTGCTGCAAGCGTGGGCGTGGAAAGGAATTTTTTCTGCGCGCGCCGGCGCCGTTGTTCGCGTGCAGGAACGCCATCAGTTCGGCGACGAATTTGACGCGCTGTTCGCGCGCGCGGCGAAAAATTATTCCATCATCGCCGAGCGCGACGCGAGGTTTTTGTCGTGGCGGTTTTTGCAAAATCCCCTGCACGGGAATTGCAAAATTTTTCGCCTCGAAGTTGAAGGCTGTTTGCGGGGTTATGCCATCGTCGATTTGACCGGCGACGGCGGCGCTCGCATTCTTGATTTTCTCGTTGACGAGCAACGCCGTGATCTGCCGATCATGCTCGCCGGCCTCATTCGCTGGCTGCGGCCTAAAGGCGTTTGCAGCGTGTCGGTGCGCGCCAATGATCATCACCCCATTTTGCCGCTGCTGCGTTCATTTGGCCCGACCTCGCTCGACACGGTTAATTCCGGCATTGCGCTGCACGTGGCCGCCGGCGAAGCGAACCGCCTCTTGCTTGACGAGCGCAATTGGTATATGACGCAAGCCGACCGCGATACGTGACCCGGACCGCCGGTCTGATTAGCGTTTGAAACTTGAAGAATTTCGAAGATTCCCGCTTCTTTTTTTGAACGCGGATGACACGGATCGGACGGATTGACACGGATAAAACAAAAATAAAAAAATCCGCGGGAATCCGTGTTATCCGCGTCCAAAAGCTTTTGCTTTGACTTTGCCTATTGGCGAGATTTCAGTGTTTAGTTGGTCCGCTCATCTGGTATAGTTTTTATAATGAGATCTTCCGCCGAAAAAATTCGCGTCGCTCACGTCTCGGCCTCCTTGCATTACGGCGGCAAAGAAAACGGCGTGGTCAATTTAGTCAACCGCCTCGACCCCGCGATTTTTGAAAGTTATATTTTCACCTACGTGCGCGGCGGCGCGCTGGCGCGCCGCGTTGATCCGGTGCGGTGCCGCGTGATTGAGCTGGGCGATAAGCTCGGCGGCGATTACCGGCTCTACTTCAAGCTCGCGCGCGAGTTTCGCCGCTATCGCATTCACATCGCGCACACGCATTCCTGGGCCACGGTGATGGAGGGCATTATCGGCGCCAGGTTGGCACGAGTGCCGATCATCATTCACGGCGAGCACGGCACCATGAAAACCGACACGAAGCTGCACATTCATATTCAACGCGCGCTCTGGCACAACGCGGATCAGATGCTCTCGGTGTCCAATGTCTTGCGCGAAAGCTTGCATCGCCAATTTCATTTTCCCAAAGAAAAAATTCGCGTCGTCGCCAACGGCGTGGATCTGGCGCGCTTCGCGTTCACACGGCAGGACGACGATTACAAACCCCGGCTCGGTTTGCCCGCCAACGCGCTGGTGTTTGGCGCCATCGGCCGCGTCGTGCCGGTGAAAGCTTATCCGGTGCTCTTGCAAGCCGCGAAACTGATTTTTCATGAAATGCCCGCGGCGCATCTCGTGATGGTCGGCGACGGCCCGCAATTGGAAACCTTGGTGCAGTTGGCCGAGGAATATCAGATCGCCGCGCGCGTGCACTTTCTCGGCGCGCGCAAAGACGTGCCGGAAATTCTGCGCGGCCTCGACGTTTTTGTTTTATCCTCCGAAAGCGAAGGCCTGTCGAACACCATTCTCGAAGCGATGGCCTCGGCTCGCCCCGTGGTCGCCACCACGGTCGGCGGCAATCCCGAGCTGGTCGTGGACGGTGAAACCGGCCTGCTCGTTCCGCCCAATGATCCCCCGGCAATGGCCGCCGCGATCACGAAGCTCTTGCGCGATGCCGAATTGCGCCGGCAAATGGGAGGGCTTGGCCGCCGGCGCGTCGAAGAAAAATTCAGCCTCGACGTGATGGTTCAAAATTATGCCAACGTTTATCTCGAAGCCTTTCGCCGGCGTTTTCGATTAAGCAAGCTTTCTGCGCCTGCGCCGGCGAATGCCGAGAGGCCATTTCCAAAGGTGGCTTTTTAATGCTTGATCAACTTTTTGCGTATAGCTCTTCGTATGTCGATCTGCATGAAACCAATTATGCCGTTGCCGCGTTTGTTTCAATAGTGCAAAGAAGCCAAATTCAGTCAAGGTTTTGCTTGACTTTTAAGGCCGGTTTTCATAAAATGAAATCACCGCACTTCGAACGGCATTATAATAAGGAGATGATCTCATGCGGACACGTTGTTTGTTCGTGCTGGCCGCCATTTTCATGTTCAATGTTACAATAAGCTCGGCGCAAATCCGCCTCACCGGCGTTCGCCTCGGCTATCTTAATCCCAAAGGCTCGCAGGCCGGTTTCATCGGCGGCCTCGACCTGACCGCGCAGGTTGATGAAGCGCTCGAGCTGGGCGTGACGTTCAGCGGCTTCCGGAAAAGTTATCAGAAAACCACGGAAGTGGCCAAAAATGTCAGCTCAACGAGCGGGCTCAGGGAAACCACCGTTAGAAAAGAGCTCGAGTTCAACACCATCTTTGTGCCGATCATGGCCGAGGCCATCGTGCATTTTGGCCAGGAAGATTTTCACCTTTTTGCCAACGGCGGCCTGGGCTACGAAATGTTGTGGAACAACGAAAATAATCTCGTCGAGAAAAAACGCGAACGGCGTTACTACAGCGGCTTTGCCTGGCTCGCCGGCGGCGGTTTTCAACAGCGGCTTGGCAGCCGCTCCGCTTTTATCGGCGAAGTTTTTTATCACAACGCCATCGTCAAACGCGGCGAAACCAAAGACTCCGAAGGCTTGCCGGTTTGGAGCCAGGTCGATCTTTCCGGCTTCGGCTTCCGCGGCGGTTTGAGATTTGGGTTGTGGTGAAGCGTGAGGCAGTTCAACAATTTAACGGTTTAACAGTTTAACAGTTTAACAGTTCAACCTATTTGCCATGGGCATTTACGGACGACAATATGAGGTCAACCTTGGCAGCGGCGGACTTTCGCCGGCGGTCAAATATCTTATCCTCACCAATGTCGGCGTCTTCTTTCTTCAATATCTGATTCTCGCCAAATTCACCCTGTTTGGCGTGGTGGCGGCGGAATGGTTGATGTTGGTTCCGGATTGGGTGGTGCACAAAGGCGCGATCTGGCAGTTGGTCACCTATATGTTTTTGCACGGCCCGCCGGAGCCGCCGATGTACATTCCGTGGCATATTCTGAGCAACATGTTCATTCTGTGGATGATCGGCGTCGAGCTGGAGCGCTATTGGGGCACACGCGATTTTGTGTGGTTTTATTTTGCCTGCGGCATCGGCGCCGGATTGATTCATTTGATCGTGAGCTTTGCCATCGGCATCGAATGGATCAAAGTGATCGGCGCCTCGGGTGCGATCTTCGGCCTGCTCATCGCTTTCGGCATGTTGTTCCCGAACCGCGTCATCACCTTGTTGGTGATGTTTGTTTTTCCGATCAACATCAAAGTCAAATACCTCGTTATAGTGTTTGGCCTTTTGGCATTCATCGGCGCGCTGTCGTCCCCCGGCGGCCCGGAGGCGCATTTTGCGCATCTTGGCGGCATGCTCGTGGGATTTTTATATTTGCAATATGCCAAGCCGAGCTTGCGGTGGGGCGACATCATGTTCAGCAATCGCTCCGGCAAAGCGGACGCGAGCCGCCTGACCAAATGGTTCCGGCAACGCACGGAAAAACGCCGGCAAATGCAAGTGGTGCGCCGGCGGCAACAGGAAGTTCAGCTTCGCGAGCGTGTGGATGTTATTTTGGATAAAATCAATGAAGTCGGTTATGAGAATCTTTCCGAAGACGAGAAGCAGGTTCTCAAAAAAGCCAGCCAGTATCTCAGCCAAAAAAATCTTCATTCCGAAGGCCTGTCGTAGTTCCGGCCGGGACGGGGTTTGCCTTTTGCTCATCGCCTCCGTGTTTGCCAAAATTTCGGCGCTGCTGGGAATGCTTTTTTGCGCCACTGCTTTTGCCCAACTGCAGGAAGCGGCGCCCGTGGCCAACGGCGCCTCGCCCAAATTGACCATGGTGACGCTGCCGGAAATGGGCAATGTACAATTTGTCGCGCTCAGCGATCTCGCCGAGCGGCTTGATCTCCGGACGTTTTATAGCGAAAAAGCGCGCAAGGTTATTCTTTATTGCGGCAGCCACGAGATCAAAGTCACGGCGATGAATCCGTTCGTGCAGGTCAACGACCGCATGGTGCAGTTGCCGCTCGAGACGCGTTTTGCCAATGGCGACATTCTCGTGCCGTTGCGCTATTTCGCGAATTTGGTGCGGCCGCTTTATCCTAAACGTTGGCCGGAAGAGTTGGAATTTAACGACAACAAAACCGCTTCGCCTCCCGCGGCAGTTACGGCAGCCGGCGAGCCGCCGGGTACGTTGGCGCTCGTCACGCCGAAACCCGCCAGTGCACCGGCGAGTATTGCCAGGATTCTCGTTGAGCAAAAAGCCAACGGCACCCTCATTCGTGTGCAGGCCTCGCGCCCGATCGCGCGCAAGCAGGTTAACACGCGCGTTAGCCAGCGCTGGTTGTACATCGACGTGGCCGGCGGCCGCCTTGACTCTAATTTTGCGAACAACATTCGCCCCGCCGGCATCGTGCAACGCCTCACCTCGCAGTACACCGGTTCCGTCGTGCAAATTTCCTGTCAATTAAAAGAAGATATCGATCCGGCGCGCCTCAGCATCAGCAGCCAGGGCAACGAGACGTTGATCTCACTGCCCTCGCCGGTGCAGCTTTCCACCGAAATTTTGCGCAACCTCGAAACCGAGAAGCGCAAATGGCTGCTTGACACCATCGTGCTCGACGCCGGCCACGGCGGCCATGATCCCGGCGCGAGCGGCCCGGGCGGCGTGCGCGAGAAAGATATCACCCTCGCCATCACCAAACGCGTGAAGCGCTTGCTGGAAAAAAATCTCGACGCCCGGATCGTGATGACGCGCGACCATGATCGTTATCTTTCGCCGCGCGACCGCACGAAGCTCGCCAACGCCGCGCAAGGAAAAGTTTTTATCAGCATTCATTGCAACTCGAATCTCAGCCGTCGCGTCAACGGCACGACCACCTACATTCTCGGCCCGGCGCGCAGCGAGGAAGCGCTGGAAGTGGCGCGGCGCGAAAACGCCGTCATTAAATACGACCCTGACAGCAGCTCCTACGCCGGCGAAGGCGACGAGAGTTTCATTCTTGCCGCCATGGCGCAAAGCGCGTTCAATCGCGAGAGCGAAGATTTTGCCGGCATCATTCAAGAAGAAATCTGCGCCAGCATCAAGCTGCCCGATCGTGGCGTCAAGCAAGCCGGATTCTACGTCATGGTCGGCGCCTCCATGCCGAATATTTTGATTGAGACCGCGTTTATCTCCAACCCGCGCGAAGAAGGCTTGCTCAGTGACGCCGGCTTCCAACAAGACGTCGCCGAAGCGATCTTCAACGGCATCAAACGATTCAAAGAAAAGTACGAATCGGGGATTTGAGCTTCGACGGCTTCGACAAGCTCAGCCGCCGAAGCCACCCTGTGCCGCTGTCCGAGCTTGTCGAGGACAACATTCCTGCCTCTTGATTTTTTAATCCGCTTTCATTACTTTATAACAGACCGTAGGGGCGTCCCGCGAGCGTGTCTTGCCGGCGGGACTGAGACGATACCCTCGGAACCTGAACTGGATCATACCAGCGTAGGAAACGGTCACGGCTGTGGTGTGAAAAAAAATTCATGCTTCATTCCTTTTGTGGCCATTTCACGACGCGGTAAAAGTAGTGAAGCGGCTTTTTTATTTTTGGAGAGAGGCGAAGCATGAAAAATAAACTATATTCGGTGTTACTGGTTTTTATCAGCGGTGTTGCTGTTGCGCTCCCGCAGGAAACGGCGACACTCCGCGGTACGGTACGCAACGGGGAAAACGGCGAGCCGCTGGCGGCCTGCAATGTTTTTCTGGAAAACACGGCGCAGGGAACGACAACGGACGCCCAGGGCAATTTTAAACTGCTCGACGTTCCGTATGGAAAAATCGCGGTCATCGCGCGCCACCTCGGCTATCATGAGCAAAAGCGCGCCTTGAAAATTACGCAACCCGCCGCGCGCCTCGAGTTTCGCTTAACACCGAAAATTTTGCCCGGCCCCGGCATGTTGGTCGTCGCCACCCGCGCCAAAGCTGGCGAGACTCCTGCCGCCTTCGCCACCTTGTCCAACCACGAAATTAAAACGCGCTATTTTGCGCAAGATATTCCCGCCATGCTGAGCGAATTGCCTTCGACCACGTTTTATTCGGAAAATGGCAACGGCCTCGGCTACAATTACTTGTCCATTCGCGGTTTCGATCAACGCCGCATTTCCGTGCTCATCAACGGCATTCCGCAAAACGATCCGGAAGACCACAATGTGTATTGGATCGACTTCCCCGATTTGCTGGCGAATGTGGTGGATGTGCAAGTGCAACGCGGCGCCGGCAGCGCTTTTTATGGGCCGCCGGCCATTGGCGGCTCGGTGAACATCGTCACCTCAAGTTTTACCAGTGACCAAAATATCGCCGCCTCAATTGGCGGCGGCAGTTTCAATACGAAGAAATTTTCACTCGCGTTACAAAGCCCGCTCTGGAGAAAGCAATATGCGCTCTCGGCGCGCGTGTCGCGCCTTCAAAGCGACGGCTATCGCGAACAAGCCTGGGTGGATCTAAAAAATTATTTTGTCAGCGCCGCGCGGTTGGGAGAAAATTCGATCACGCGCCTCAATTTTTACGGCGGCCCGATCGCGGATCATCTCGCGTATGCCGGTATTTCCAAAACCCAGGCGCAACAACGCGACACACGCCGAATCAATCCCATTCGCCGTCCCGACGAGATTGAAAATTTCAATCAACCGCATCTCGAGTTGATCAACGACTATCGGATCAGCGACCGTCTGCGCCTCACCAACACGCTGTTCGGCGTGCGCGGCTACGGCTTTTTTGATTACGACGGCTCGTGGGCGCCGCTGTCGTATTTTCGCCTCACGCCCCAAAACGGTTTTAGCGTCAACGGCAATCCCGAAGCGATTTATGTGGACAGCCTGTTGATCCGCGCCTATGTTGACAACCGGCAATTCGGCTGGTTGCCGCAATTGACGTGGACGCATGATCGCGGCGAGCTGATCGTCGGCGCCGAATTTCGGCAGCATCGCTCGCGGCACTGGGGCCGCATTCAAAACGGCGATAGCGATCTGCCGCGCGCCAGCAGCGGCGAATATCGCGGCTTGAATTACGTCGGCCAGCGCCGCTATTATGAATATCGCGGCGCGAAAACGATGCTCTCGCCGTATGGGCGCGCCACTTATTCGCCGTGGGCGAATATAAATTTCCAATTGGATTTGCAGTTGGCCTATTTGCGTTATCGGCTGGATGAGGAAAAGTTTATCGGCACCGATTTCACCCGACCGTATTATTTTTTGAATCCGCGCGCCGGACTTTATTATCGACTGCGGGAAAATTTCGATATGTTTGCGAGCTTCTCGCGCACCAGCCGCGAGCCGCGCTTGAAGAATTTTTATGACGCCGCCGAAGCCAGCACGCCGGCAAGCTGGGGCGCGATTCTGCCGCAATTTGCAAGCAATCCCGCCGGCGGATTTAATTTCGATCAACCGCTGGTGAAACCGGAAACGCTGCATGATTACGAGCTCGGTTTGATCTACCGCCACGAGCAATGGCGCGCGAGCATGAATCTTTTTTATATGGATTTTAAAAATGAGATTATCAAAAGCGGCCAGCTCGACCGTTTTGGCCAGCCCGTGACCGGAAATGCCGAACGGACGTTGCACGCGGGCATCGAGCTGACGGGCAGCGCGCAAATTTTTCCGGCGCTGCATCTCAGCGGCAATTTCATGCTGAGCCAAAACGAGCTGAGGAAATATACGGTTTATGCCGGCGACGGCGCGCGCCAAATTCTTGACGGCAATCCGATTGCCGGTTTTCCGAACACCCTCGCGAATCTTCGTTTGACGCTGAATGCCGCCGGTTTGACGGCCTCGCTGGCGATGCAATACGTCGGCAAGAAACACACGGATAATTTTAAGAACGAGCAGAATTTGGTGGAAGCCTACACGGTTTTTAACGGCGTGGTGGGATACGGCTTTGATAAAAACTCAACGCTGGCGGGATTGTCGCTGCAATTGCATGGGCAAAACGTATTCGACCAACTTTACATTGCCCACGGCGAAGGCAGCGATTTTTTCCCGGCAGCGGAACGGCAGGTGTTTGTCAATTTGAAGTATGAACGTTGAACGTTCGTAGTGATTGTTCGTAGTGATGCCTCAGGCATTGAATTGTGAGTAAAGATATTTTCTCATCTCCATACATATTGCGCCTGCCCCGCTCCGCCTTTCTATATTTTAAAGATGCGGGGCGGAGAAGGCGCAACTACAAACCTATGCCAAAACAAACCGCTCTCATCATTGCCAACAGCATTCTACCGGCTGCCGCTATTCTGGAAGAATGCTGCAATCGTGCCGACGTTATTCTCTGCGCGGACGGCGGCGCCAATCGCGCCCGCGAGCGCGGCATCGTTCCGGATTTTATCGTCGGCGATCTCGATTCCATTCTCCCGGAAACGCGCGCCGCTTTTGCGCCGGCGCAATTTATTCATCGCCCCAGCCAAGATGCGACTGATCTCGAGAAAACGCTGCAATTCGCCGTTGAACAAAAAATTCAACAAGTTTTGTTGCTCGGCGTCACCGGCTTGCGTTTCGATCATCAGATTGGCAATCTCAATATCGCCGAAAAATTTTGCGACCGGCTCGGGATTGAAATGCACGACGATTTTGGCGTCGGCGTTTTTTTGCAGACGCGGGAGCGGGAAGCGCATCTCCGGCTCGCGGCGTTCGTCGGGCAACAAATCTCGCTCTTCGCCTTCCGTCGCGCCGAAGGCATTGTGACCGCCGGCTTGAAATATCCGCTGCAAGACGAAGCGCTGGAATGGGCGGTGCGCGATGGGCTGAGTAATGAAACGATTGCAGAGCAAGTGGAGATTCGATTAAAAAAAGGCGCGCTGTTTGTTTATCGGGTGAGATCGTTGATTAACTAATGCGCGATTCTTCGGGCTTGACTTTGCCGAATTTATTTTTTAATTTATCACTGAAATTGGGGATGATCTTGGCTCAAAATATTGCGAGAGGATTTTAAGCGGAGAACTTAAAGAGTTTGCCCCATTTTTGCCGCTGTTGCACCAGCAGCGTGACCCTCGCATTATCAAGACGCAGAAGAAACTGCTGATGCAATTGTCCGATCCGGAATTGCGAGAGGACTTGACGGCAGCAGCTATTTTAGTTGATTTACGCGTGTTCGGCGCGAAAACCGTGCTCGCTGAATTCACTCAAAAGGAGTTGCATATGTTAAAAGAAAAAAGTTTTGTTCAAGACTGGCTGAGGCCGCGGGAGAAAAAAGGCAAACAGGAAGGCAAACTCGCGATTGTTGAAATTATTCTGAAGCAAAAGCTTGGCGCGCTTTCTCCGCAGCTTCGGAGCCAATTGCAAAAGTTAGATGATAAAAAACTGGATCGTCTGACGGTAAAGTTACCCAAGATATCCAGTCCGGCGGATTTGCAAGCGTGGTTGAAAGATGGCGCTTCAAGACATGCCAGACACTAAGGCTAAAAATTTGATTCCGGCTCATCGCGGCGAAGCGCCACGTCTGAATCGAGTCGGCTAATACCCTCTTTTCTTATCCACCACATTCAACAACGCCTCCCCGCGTAGATAGCGCGCCAGATCTTCCGCAAACTGTTCGCCGACACGCTCGACATACTCTTCAAAATTGCCGGAGATGTGCGGTGTCACCAAAACATTCTCCAGTTGCCAAAAAGGGTGCGCCGCCGGCAACGGCTCGTTTTGAAAAACATCCAAAACCGCGCCGGCAATTTTACGCTCGCGCAACAGCGCCAGCAGCGCCGTTTCATCAAGCAACTCGCCGCGGCCAATGTTAATCAGATAAGCTTCCGGCTTCAGCAGTCGCAATCGTTCCGCATTCAACAATCCGCGGGTTTCTGCAGTCAGCGGCAAAGTGAGCACGACGAAATCGGATTGCCGGAGAAATGTTTCAATCTGAAGCGGAGAGAAAATTTCCGCGAATGTTTCCGGTTTGGGCAAATGCAGATCGCGCCGCAGGCCGATGAGGCGCAGGCCCACGGCGGCGCACCATTTTCCAATCGCCGTGCCGATCGCGCCGATTCCGGCAATGCCGACGGTTTTGCCCGCGACCGGGAAGCGCGCTTTGATCATTTCCTTTTGCCGCCACTGTTGTGAAAATTGGCCGCGCACGGCGATATCAAAACGATTCGCCAGAAACAAAATCGCGCCGAGCACAAACTCCGCGGACGAACTGTTCGGCGGAAAAACGATACGTCGCAATCACTTCGGCGGCGGCCAGGTTCTCCGCAAATTTTGTGGGATCAAGGGAAAGCGTAGTTTGGTTGATGGTCTCGCCGAGATGTGATTCGATTTGCTCGCGAAGCTTTTGGAGGCGAGTGGGATTTGCCGTGAGATTGATGGCGACAAGCATAAATGAGAAAAGTTATTGACCGGTCACTCGGCTCGGCCGAGCTCGCCGCGGCCGCAGTGACCGGTCAATATACAGATCAAAAATCAACCGTAAATCCCGCGCAGCTTCAAGGCTTGCGCGACGCGATCGATCGCCAGAATGTAAGCGCCGATGCGCATGTTGACGTTGTGTTTCTCCGCGGTTTCGGTGACTTCCCGGACCGCTTCCGAGAGAATGCGGTCGAGGTTTTCGAAGACTTGCTTTTTCGGCCAGAAATATCCCATGCGATCCTGCACCCACTCGAAATAACTCACCGTCACGCCGCCGGCATTGCACAGAATATCCGGAATAACCGCGATGCCGCGATCGGCTAAAATCACATCGGCGTTGGCCATCGTCGGACCATTCGCGCCTTCGGCGATGATCTTTGCTTTGATTTTGCCGGCATTTTTTCTCGTGATCTGATCTTCCAGCGCGCAGGGCGCGAGCACCTCGCACTCCAGCTCGAGTTGGGCTTCGGGGGAAATTTTGTCGCCGCCGTCAAATCCTTCGAGCGTGCCGCGATGGGCGTCGCGATAGGCAATCGCCTTGGGGATATCGAAGCCCGTCGCATTGTAATAAGCGCCGCTGACGTCGCTGAGGCTGACAATTTTGCAGCCCAGTTCTTGAAACTCTTTCCCGGCAATGGAGCCGACGTTGCCGAAGCCTTGAATAACGACGCGTGTATCTTGCGGCTTCAGGCCCATTTTTTTCATCATGCTGCTGGTGACGATCATCACGCCTTTGCCCGTGGCTTCGACGCGCCCCTGTGAGCCGCCGAGCGGCATCGGCTTGCCGGTGACGACGCCGGTGACGGTGTGACGCATGTGCATCGAATAGGTGTCCATGATCCACGCCATCACCTGCTCGTTGGTGTTGACGTCCGGCGCCGGCACGTCGCGCTCCGGTCCAAAAACTTCCAGCAAATTCGCGGTATAACGGCGCGTGATTTTTTCCAGCTCGACTTTGGTGAGTTTTTGGGGATCGCATTTCACCGCGCCTTTGGCGCCGCCGAAGGGCAAATTAACCACGGCGCATTTCCACGTCATCCACGCCGCGAGCGCTTTCACTTCATTGAGGTTGGCATCCGGCGTATAACGGATGCCGCCTTTGGAGGGGCCGCGCACGTCGTTGTGAATGACGCGATAGCCCTCAAAGACTGCAATCTGGCCGTCATCCATTTGAATGGGAATGGCGACGATGATTTGCTTTTGCGGCGTTTTGAGATATTCATAGATGCCGGGGTCGAGGCCGATAAACATGGACGCCACTTCAAAGCGCGCCATCATCGACTCGAAAGGATCTTGATCCGTGGTTTTGATCGGCGCTTGTTCTTTGTACTCATACTGCAACATAGCTCCTCCTTTCCAATGTTAAATTCACCTGCCCGGTGCTACAGCATCAATCGTTTCATTGATTTTGTAAACGTGTCAACTCCCGCATGGTCAGTGCCAGATCTTCATCGCGCCGCAACGGCATTTGCAGGCGCGCCGTGCGGACTTGCTCGAGAGCGAGCGTATGCACCAGCAAATCCGGCGCGCCGATTTGGGCCGCGGCCTCGACTTCGCCGAAAGGATTGATGATCTGGCTGCCGCCCCAGAAGGTGAACGGCCCTTCCGCGCCAACGCGATTCACAAAAATAAAATAAGCGCCAAACAGCCGTGCATAAAACTGGCTCAACAATCGGCACGCGCCCGGACTCGCGGACGGCGCCAGCGAAAGCGGCGCGATACTTTTTGGCCGTAGGTCGGCAAATAAATTTTATGGTGCCGGTGCAAAATTTGACCGCCGGAAAAATACAGCGCGGCGTTGTACACGCGATGATCCGGCGACTCCAACACCAGGCCGAGGAGAATATCGATCCGGCGCGACAGCTCGCGCAACGGCTCGAGGCGTGGCGCGTTCTCCGGCAAGGCGACCTCGGCGACGCGCTCCTGCAAATGATAGCCGGTGAGGCTGAGCTCTGGAAAAACGATAATTTGCGCGCCTTGTTTGATCGCCGTTTCGGCCAGTTCCAGATGCGCGTGCAAATTGGCTTCGAGATCGGCGAGCCGGCAATCAATCTGCGCGAGGGCGAGGTGAAGTGGCATATCAATAACCCGGCGCCGCGCCGCCCGATTTTTCCACCGCCGGCGCCGCCGGCGGCTCGAGGTTCGGGAGTGGTCGCGCCGGTGTTGGGTGAACCGGCGTCTCTTTTAGCTGAAGCCGGCGAATCACGTCGCGGACGATTTTGCGCACCACTTCCGGCGCGGCCTCGTCGCCCAACTCGCGCCACGTTTCGCGCACGAGCTGCCGGAGTTTTTCGTCGCTGAGTTCCATGTATTTTTTGCGTCCGAAATAATAAGAAAGCCGTGCTGTCGTAGCGCGGCTTATCGAGGTTGAAGAATATAAAAAAAAATGGGAGTTATGCAAGAGAATTTTGCGGCAACGGGAGGTGAAAGGCAAATAGCAAAAGGCAAACCGCAAAGAGCAAAAGGCAAACCGCAAAGAGCAAAAGACAAAGGGCAAGTTCGGATTTACTCAACGCGCTGCTGCTACTCCGCATTAAGCTTTTGCCTTTTGCGGTTCGAAAAGCAAAAGGCAAAAAGCACACGGCAAGTTCGGACTTACTCAATACGCGGCTGCTGCTCCGTGCCAGGCTTTTGCCTTTTGCTTTTTGCTCTTTGCCGTCCAGAACGTCTTTCTGAAAAGCAAAGAGCAAAAGGCAAAAAGCAAACGACAAGTTTGGACTTACTCAAGGCGTGACTGCTATCCCGCATTAAGCTTTTGCCTTTTGCTTTTTGCTCTTTGCTTTTTGCTTCTCAGAGCGTCTCAATCCCACCGCAAACATCAGGTCTTTCTGAAAAACAAACAGCAAAAGGCAAAAAGCAAACGGCAATTTTCGATTTATCCAGCACACGGGATCAACCCAACTCCAGCTTTTGCTCTTTGCTTT
>Ga0247727_10002077_pt1 | contig 46307 bp, 36 predicted proteins | sample WisWelCaveWW1625_FD_202498 | JGI IMG/M metagenome (GOLD analysis project Ga0247727, IMG submission 202498) | Biofilm microbial communities from Wishing Well Cave, Virginia, United States - WW16-25 | ecosystem: Environmental > Aquatic > Deep subsurface > Groundwater > Cave microbial mat | place...
CGCTGGTGGTCGTCCACAACGGGATCATCGAGAACTACAAGGAGCTGAAGCGGGAGCTGCAGACGGGCGGCCACAAGTTCGCGACCGAGACCGACACCGAGGTGATCGCGCACCTCATCGAGGAGGCCCGCAAGGGCCGGCCCGACATGCCGCTCGAGGACGGCGTGAAGGGCGCCGTGCCGCGCCTGTCCGGGTCCTACGCCTTCGCGGCGATCTCCTCGCACGACCCGCAGAAGATCGTCGCGGCGCGCAACGGCCCGCCGCTCGTGATCGGCCTGGGCAAGGACGAGTTCTTCGTCGCCTCCGACATTCCCGCCATCCTGCATCACACGCGCGACGTCTTCTTCCTCGACGACCGCGAGATGGCGGTGGTTACCGAAGGCGGCGTGGTGATCAGCGACCAGGCCGGACGGATGGTCAGCAAGAACGTGCAGCGCATCACCTGGGACCCGATCATGGCCGAGAAGGCCGGGTTCAAGCACTTCATGCTGAAGGAAATCTACGAGCAGCCGCGGGCCATCCGCGACACGCTGCTCGGGCGCGTCTCCCAGGACACCGGCCGCATCTTCATGGACGAGATGGAGATCTCGGCCGATGAATTCCGCGCCTGCAAGAAGCTGCACATCGTCGCCTGCGGCACGTCGTGGCACGCGGCGCTGGTCGGCAAGTTCATGATCGAGCGGCTGGCGCGCCTCCCCGTCGAGGTCGACATCGCCTCGGAGTTCCGCTACCGCAACCCGATCCTCGAAAAGGATCACCTGCTGATGGTCATCAGCCAATCGGGCGAGACGGCCGACACGCTGGCGGCGCAACGCGAGGCCAGGGCGCGCGGCCTCAAGACGCTCGCCATCTGCAACGTCGTCGGCTCGATGGTGACGCGCGAGGCGCAGGGGGTCCTCTACACCCACGCCGGGCCGGAAATCGGCGTCGCCTCGACCAAGGCGTTCACGGCCCAGATCGCGGCACTGTATCTGTTCGCCCTGTACCTGGCGCAGGAGCGCGGCACCCTGGCCCCGGAGCAGACCAAGGAGCTGATCCGCGCCGTGCTGCACATCCCCACCCAGATCGAGCAGATCCTGGCCAGGGACGCCGAGATCGAGGAAATCGCCAAGGAGTACTTCCGGGCGGCGGACTTCCTCTACCTCGGGCGCGGCATCAACTATCCGATCGCGCTCGAGGGAGCGCTGAAGCTGAAGGAGATCTCCTACATCCACGCCGAGGGATATCCGGCGGGTGAGATGAAGCACGGCCCCATCGCCCTCATCGACCGCAACCTGCCGGTCGTGGCCCTGGTGTTCGGCGACGCCCTGCACGAGAAGATGATGTCGAACGTCGAGGAGGCCCAGGCCCGCGACGGCGCCATCATCATGATCACCCAGGAAGGACACGAGGAGGCCGGCCGGCGGGCCGCCCGGATGTTCACGATCCCCAAGACGTTGGACCTGTTGACCCCGATCCTGGCCTCGGTCCCCCTGCAGCTCCTCGCCTACCACATCGCCCTGCGCCGCGGCTGTGACGTCGATCAGCCGCGCAACCTGGCGAAATCGGTCACGGTGGAGTAGGCGGCTCCGGTCCGGACTCCACCAGGCGTGAGCCGGCGATCAACTTGAGCGCTTGGCGGATCTCCGGCATGTCGAGCTGCAGGGTGAGGAGCGTGAAGTCGAGGAGGGCGGCAGGCCCATCGGCGCGGCACCTGGGCGGGAATGAGGCAGGTCCAGACCGTGGCCGCGTCGCCTGCGGCGCGACGGCCAGGCACGCGCCCCGGGAAGATCGCTGCCAGGAGGGGCAGGCGGCCGACCCGATTCGACCTGTGAGCCAACGCATCCGCTCCCGGATCGACCGTCAGGCTCCGGGCGGCCGCCGAGTTCGCGGCCGTGTGCGATAATTTTCAGGCCATGGAACCGCTCCTCGACCCGCTGAATCCCCGGCAGCGTGAGGCCGTGCAGCACACCGAGGGCCCGCTGCTCATCGTGGCGGGCGCCGGATCCGGGAAGACGCGGGTCATCGTCCACCGGCTCGCCTGGATCCTGGCGCGGCGGCTGGCTGCGCCGCACGAGGTGGTCGCGGTCACCTTCACGAACAAGGCGGCCGGCGAGATGAAGGAGCGTGTCGACGCCCTGGTGGGCGCCGACCACGGCGGGGCGCGGGTCTCCACTTTCCACTCCTTCTGCCTGCGGCTGCTGCGGCGGCACGCGGGGCGCCTCGGCTACGGCACCGATTTCCTGGTGTACGACGATGCCGACCAGCAGGGCCTCATCGCGGAATGCCTCGAGACGCTGAACATCGATGCCGAGACCTTCCCGCCACGCCAGTTCCGCGGCCGCATCAGCGACGCTAAGAACCGCGGGCTCGACCCGGAGGGTCTGGCCGCCGACGCCATGGGCGTGCGCGACGACCAGGCGGCGAAGGTCTACGCCCTGTACCAGGAGAAGCTGCGCGCCGCCAACGCCATGGACTTCGACGACTTGATAGGGCAGACGCTGGCGCTTTTCTCGCAGGCGGCCGATATTAAGAAGGATGTCGCCTCGAGGGTGCGCTACCTGATGGTCGACGAGTACCAGGACACGAACCCGCCGCAGTACAGGCTGATCCGCGACCTGTCCTCCGTCTTCGGGAACGTCTGCGCGGTCGGCGACCCCGATCAGTCGATCTACCGCTTCCGGTTCGCCGACATCAACAACATCCTGTCGTTCGAGTCCGACTTCCCCGGCACGCGCCTCATCAAGCTGGAGCAGAACTACCGCTCGACCGGCAACATCCTCGCGGCAGCGAGCGCCCTCGTGCGCCACAACAACAACCGGATCGACAAGGAGCTGTGGAGCGAGGCCCCGCCCGGCGAGAAGATCCAGCTGCTGGTGTCGGGGGACGACCGGGGCGAGGCGGAGCGCCTGGTGAAGCGCGCGCGGGAGCTGCGCCGGAGCGGCGACGTCGCCGGGCTCGAGGAGATCGCCGTCCTGTACCGGACCAACGCCCAGTCGCGCCTGCTGGAGGAGGCCTTGGCGCGCGCCGGCCTTCCGTACGTCATGGTCGGCGGCACGCGCTTTTATGATCGCAAGGAGGTGCGCGACATCCTCGCCTACCTGCGCGTCCTGCTCAACCCGCGGGACGACCTGAGCCTGAGGCGCATCATCAACCTCCCGCCCCGCGACATTGGCAAGACGACGGTCGGGGCCGTGGTCGAGGTGGCGCGACGCCATGGCCTTGCATTCCAGGAAGCGATCGAGACGGCGATCGACGAGAAGGCGGTCAGCACGCGGGCCGCGCGGGCCCTCCGGGGGTTTCTCGATCTCCTTGCCGGGCTGCGGGCCGAATCGCGCGATCTCGCCCCGAGCCGGCTGGTGGAGCGCATCGTCGTCCGCACCGGTTTCGAGGCCCATCTCCAGGCGGCGAGCGCCGGCGATGCCGCCTCCCGGATCGAAAACCTCGGGGAGCTGGTCAACGCCGTGGCGTCGTACGACGGCATGGAAGGCGGCCTGCAGGCGTTTCTCGACCGCACGGCGCTTCTCTCCGAAACCGACAACGTGCAGGGGTCCGGAGGGCTTCGCCTGATGACCCTGCACTCGGCAAAGGGTCTCGAATTCCCGGTGGTGTTCATCGTCGGGGTCGAGGACGGCCTCTGCCCGCACGTGCGCGCCGCCGAGGAGCGCGACGGCGTGGAGGAGGAGCGGCGTCTGTTCTACGTCGGGATGACGCGCGCCAGCCGGCGGCTGATCCTGAGCCGGGCCCTCACCCGCTTCCAGTTCGGACAGGCCCGCCCCGCGGCGCCTTCCCGCTTCCTGGCCGAGATCCCGCCTCTGCTGATCAACGAAGAGGTGGCGCCTCCCGGCGACGACTGGGCGGCGCGGCTGGATCAGGTCGCGAGCCAGCTCGAGCGGCGCGGCCGGCGGGGCCATGCCGGGCGCCGCGATGCACCACGGGGCGATCCCCGGCGGCCGCTGCCCCACTGGGGCGAGGTGGACGGGGCAGAGGACACCGACACCGCGACGCCGCCGAGCGCCTATACGCTCGGATGCAAGGTGCATCACGCCGAGTATGGCGTCGGCACGGTGATCGGCATCGAGGGGATGGGCGACAGCCAGAAGCTCACCGTCTCTTTCTCGATTTACGGCTCCAAGAAATTCCTGCCGCGCATCGCGCGCCTGGAGAGAATCTGATGGCCGCCGGCGCTCGCAGGCGGCCGGCCGGTGACGGGCCGCGTCGCGCTCTTCTCGTGCCGCTCCTCGCTTGCCTCTCCGGCACACTGGCGGTCGGCGCGGAGAGCGGCCGCTCCACGCGCCAGCTCCTGATGCACGGCGGCATCGCCATCGAGGAGGGGGACTATCCGGCGGCCGAGGCGCTGTTCCGCGAGCTCGTCGAAATCGACCCGCATCTCACCCAGGGTCCTTTCGGGCTGGCGCTTTCGGCCCTCGGGCGCGGCGACCGGCGAGCGGCCGAGCGGGCGCTCAGGCGCGCGGCGGAGATCGCGCCCACCATGCCAGAGGTCCTCTATGCCCGCGGGGTGGCGGCGCTGGCTTTCGGCGACGCGCGCGTGGCCGAGGGCCAGCTCCAGGCGGCGGCCAACGCCGACCGGACCTTCCTCGAGGCGCGCTACGCCCTCGGGATCGCGGCGGCGCGCCGCGGCGATCTCAAAGCGGCCGAGATGTCGCTGCGCGAGGCGCTGCATCTCGATCACCTGCACGCCGCCTCGAGCTACCAGCTCGGCGCGGTCCTGGCGCGCGCCGGCGAGCTGGACGGCGCCCTCACCGAGCTGTCGCGCGCCGTCAGTCGCACGCCGGGGCTCATCGAGGCCCGGCCGGAGGCCCCATTCAGCTTCGCGCCGCGGGTGGTGAAGCCGGCGGCGGCCTCGCTGACCCTCGGCCTGCCGCTGCCGGTCCTGCGCCCCGCCCTCACCTGGGCCCGCCGCCGTCCCTCCGTCCCGGCGCCACCCGAAATCCCCGACTGGTTCCTGTACTACCAGATGGCGCTCCAGCTCGAGGAGGCCGACGCCTGGCAGGGCGTGGTTGACATGCTGGAGAAGGCGCTCCTCGGAAAGAACCGCTCGGAAGCCCTGGCGGTGGTCGCCGATCGACTCGTCGACTACGCGCCGCACCTCCACCTGGCGGGCGCCCACCACCGTCTCGGGAACTTCCAGGCGGCCTTCCTGCACCTCGGGCTCGCCAAGAACGAAGGGGAGGCCTCGCCGGAGTCGTGGCAGGCGCTGAACGTGCTGATCCAGAAGGACCGCCTGCGGCCCCGCATCCATCTCGATCCTCTGCCGGACCGCACGGCCGAGGAGGCGCTCACGGTGCGCGGGTTGATCATCGCCGACGAGCCGGCGAAGAGCGTCGAGGTGTCGGGCCGGGAGGCGATCCTCCGGCCGGCCACCTCGGAGGAAGTGGCGCAACGCCTCCCCGGTCACGAGAAGTCCGTCGCGCGCGGCGCCGGCACGGGCGTTCTGTTCGAGGTGGCGGGTCTCAGGCTGGCGGAGGGCACGAACGTGATCACCATCCGGCCCCGCTTCCGCAATCCGGCCCGTGACGGCGATCTCCTCGAGGCCCGCGTGGTCAGGATGTCGCCGCCGCCTCCGGCCGAGGAGCCGCGGCCTGCTCCGCCTGCCAAACCGGCCGCGCCCAAGGCGGGCCCGCGCAAGACGACCCCCAAGCCGAAACTGCCTCCCGGCGAATCGACGGCACCGGTGGATCCGTCATGAGCGACTCCTTCCTGCTCCGCTCCGCGATCCTCGAAGGCGGCCCCGAGGGCGGGGCGCTGTCGCGCCGCCGCTTCCATCGCTCCCTGCTCTTTTCTCTGGTCCTTCATCTCGGACTTGTTTCGTGGCTCGTCACGCTGATGGTCACCGACATCGGGCCGGTCCCGCCTCCGCCGCTCACCATCAGGTTTTTCGCCTCGGCGCCGCCCGCGCCACCGCTCGTTCCGCTGCGCGACCGGCAGGCGCCAACCCCCCGGGAGGCGCTGCGCCCGCGGACGTCCCCGATCCCGCCGCTCGTTGCCGAGGCGCCGGAGCCGGCGGCGCGGGAACACCTGCGTCCGGAGCCGATCCGGGTGGAGCCCGACCCGCTGCCGATTCGCGTTTCCGACGCCGCGCCCGAGATCTCGATTGTCGATGCGGCGCCGCTCCCCCCGGGTGCCGGAGGCGCGCCGCGGATGGCTCCCCTCGGAGCAGAGACCTCCCCGCAGGCCGGCAACGGGGAGGAGCCGGAGCTGGAGTTCCTCGTGCCCGGCCGGGCCCGGGTCCGGGGGACGGGCGGCGGAATCGCCGGCAGGGACCTGCTCCCCGCGGCGCCGTCCGGTGACCCCGGGGGCTCGATCAAAGGCGCCGGCGGGGGTGGAGGGGCCGATGGCACCGCCATCGCGAGCGAGAGGGCCTTCGCCGGGACCGGGCTCGCGTCGTACTTCTCGGAGCGGTATGGCGTGACGCTCATGGAGGCCAGCCGCCTCGGGTCGCGCACCAGTGACGGCGCGCGGTATGCCCTCCTGGTTCCGGCGCTCAGCGAGGCCTATCGCGCCGTGCCGTTCCGCGGCCGCCGCCGGGGCGGGGCCGGCGAGGCCGTCGAGAGCGTGCAGGTCGATGCCGATGCCATCGCCATCCGCTACCGTGACGGCACGCTCCATGTCCTGGCGCCGACCAGTGACGGCCTGGTGGCGCTCTTCGTGTCGTCGCGGGCCGGCGCCTCCTCTCGCAGCAAGGTGCAGGAGGCGGAGCGCGCGCTCGGGGTGCTGCATCGATTCGCCCGTGACGAGGCGAAAGGCAGGGCGGGATGAGACGGATCATCGCGGCGGGGCTTCTCGCCATCGCCCTCCTTTCCACCGCGGCCCGGGCGGGCGCGGACGACGAGCGGAAACCGGACCTCGCCGTCCTGCGCAACGATGCGATCGCGGCCTACAACGCGCAGAACTACTCGAAGGCGGCGCTGCTCGCGGCGCAGTACCTGGACCGTGCCAGGGAGGAGCAGCGCACGGGACGCGAGTTCGCGGCGCTGCAGTTCGTCCTCGGGCACTCCCGCTTCGAGATCCATCGCAAAGCGGGCGGAGCGTATCCCGCCGACTACCGTGCCGATGTCGTGGCCCCGATCGAGGAGAGCCTGCGCGTCCTGCAGGACGACCCCGCGTTCAAGAACATGCTGCTCGGGAACGCCTATCACGAGCTGTGGAGCGCGACCGGCCGCAGGGACGCGCAGGCCGAAGAGCGCGACCATTGGTACCTCCTGAAGTCGATCCTGGTCCGCGAGCAGGAGGTGCGCGGCCGGCCGCGCTCCGACTCCGATTACGGGCTGTTCGCGCGGCACCTGCTGTTCTACCTGGAGCGCTGCCTGGATCTGGCACGCTCATCGGACAGCGCCGACCTCTACCTGACGCGCATTCGAACCGTCGCCTCCCGGGGTTTCGGCACGGCCTACGACGCCCGCTTCTGGCAGATTCACGATCTGACGTATTTCGACGACGGGAACATGCGGGCGGCGGCCCAGTGGCAGCGGGGCCTTGATCTCATGCGCGACCCGAAGGCGGATCCGAACGAGACCCTGTCGGTGTTCCAGGTGGCCGCCGACAGGACGCGCCGCCGGCGCGATCGCGCCGAGGTCTATCGCCAGATGTCGGACTTCGTGGCGACGCTCGACACCCCCGAGCGCCGGGTTCAAGGGGCGGACTTCGCCCGGCGCGCCTTCGACCTCAACCCCGCCGATGCCGAGATCCGGAGGCAGTACGGCACCTCGCTCCACCTGCTCTCGTACGCCGCATACGTCAGCGGACGCTTCGAGGAGGCGCTCTCGAAAGCGGAGGAGGCGGCGACCTTCCAGTGGGAGGGGATGGAAGCGGCGCACTTCGACCTCTCCCGGGCGGCCGCCGAGCTGGGACGCGAGAGCGAGGCGCTGACGCATGGGGAACGCGCCTTCCGCCTGGCGCGTGAGACGCTCGCCGGCCTCGCCCTGCAGCCATTCGCCCAGAACTACGTCAACATCCTCCGCCAGTTCGGGCAGGAGGGGGTGGCGGTCCGCGTGCTCTCGGAAAACCCCGGGCTGGGGGTGCGCTGATGCGTCGCGCGACCGGCGGGTCCCTGATGATCGTCGCGGCCGCTCTCGCCGCAGCCGCCCTCGCCGGGGCGGCCCTGCCGTCCCTGGCCGCCGAGGAGAGCGCCGCCGGCGTCCTTGAGATGGCCGGGCGCTACGCCGATCTCATCCGGGAGACGATCCCTCTCCTGGAACGGCGGCCTGGTCCGGAGGCGATCGCCGCGGCGCTGCACGACACGCGGCGGGCCGTGGCCGAGATCGATCGGCTCTCGGTAAACGCCGGCATCTTCCAGGCGGCCCCGCGCGAACGGGAGCGGCTCCAGGATCTGTCGGCCGCGGCGAGCCTCCACCTGGCGCTTTTCGAGACGCACGGCCTGGAATTCGAAAGCGCCCGGCAGGCGATTGCCCGCGCCCGGGCGATTTCCGATTCCGTGGAGAGACCGGAGTTCCGCACCGAGTGGGTGGCGTTCCAGACCGGCGGGCCGGGGAGCGCTCTTTTGACCCGCTACAACCTCCTGACGCTCCGGGAGTTCGAGTCGGCCCTCGGGTCGGCCTGGAGCCGGGCGCGGGGAGTGCCCTTCGAGTTCCGCGGCTTCACGACCCAGGAGCTGGCGCTCGTGCAGCTCCAGCCGGCGTACCCCCCGACCGCCGGTGGGCTCGACGATCGTCTCCTGCGGCGCGGCACGGCCTTGCTGCGCGAGGCCCTCGACGAGGGCAAAACGGATTTCACGGTGCCTCTTCCCCCGGGTGTCTACCGGCTTGAGGGACGGCCCGGCGGCGACATCGACCGCGGCTTCGTGGTTCCGGAGGCGACCGAGGTCGACACCGTGTACGTCGATCGGGCGCATTTCGCGCTTCGGTTCGACCCGAAGGCGGGGCCAGGGCGTCCTCGCCTGTTCCTGAACGGTCTCGAGAGGACCGATCTCGACGCTCTGCCGTACGGCGTCTATCGCCTCAAGGCCGACCCGGTCCAGTATCCGACCCTCCCGGAGATCGTCCGTTTCGTGCTGGGCGAAGGGATCCCCGACAAGACGCGGACGTCCTGGACCATCTATGTCCCGGCCGGGATGCCCGCCGTCCTGCAGCTCGACCGCGGCGCGGCCGGCGCGCGGCGGCGTTAGGTCGTCACGCCTCCGGCCCCCAGCGCATCCCCTTCAGGACCTCGCGCGCCGTGGCGATGGTCCGATCGATGTGCTCGTCGCTGTGCGCCAGCGACACGAACAGCGCCTCGAACTGCGACGGCGCGAGGTAGATCCCCCGCTCGAGCATGCGATGGAAGAAGGTGCCGTAGCGCTTGACGTCGGCCCCGGCGACGCTCGTCCAGTCGATCGGCTCCTGCGCCGAGAAGAACAGGGTGAGCAGCGAGCCGACCCGGCTGAGGCGCCCGGGCTGGTTGCTTTCCTCGAGCGCCTCTTGAAGCCCCTTCTCCAGCCGCGCCCCGGCCGCTTCGAGCCGTTCATAGACACCCGGAGCCTGCAGCGCCCTGAGCATGGCGATCCCGACGCGCATCGCCAGGGGGTTCCCCGCGAGCGTCCCGGCCTGGTAGACATCCCCCTCCGGCGCGACACGGTCCATGATCTCCTCGCGCCCGCCGTACGCGCCGATCGGCAGGCCGCCCCCCAGGATCTTACCGAGCGTCGTGAGATCGGGAGAAACCCGATAGCGCTCCTGCGCCCCGCCGAGCGCCAGGCGGAAGCCGGTGATCACCTCGTCGAAAATCAGCACGATGCCCGCCCGTGCCGTGATCTCCCGCAGCCCCTCGAGATACCCGCCCTTCGGAGGCACGACACCCATGTTGGCCGCCACCGGCTCCACGATGACGCAGGCGATGTCTCGTCCACGCTCGTGGACCAGGCGGCGCAGGGCGTCGAGATCGTTGTACGGCAGCACCAGCGTCTGCTCGGCGACCGCCCGCGGGATGCCCGGCGTCCCGGGAATCCCGAGCGTCAGAACACCGGAGCCGGCCTTCACCAGCAGCGCATCGACGTGGCCGTGGTAGCAGCCCTCCATCTTGACGATCAGGTCACGGCCAGTGTAGGCGCGCGCCAGGCGCAGGGCCGACAGGGTGGCCTCGGTCCCGGAGCAGACCATCCGGACCTTCTCGATCCCCGGCACCGACTCGACCACCAGGCGCGCCAGCTCCACCTCGTGCGGGTTGGGGGCGCCGAACGACGTGCCGTCGCCGGCCGCGTCGCGCAGCTCGCGCACGATCGACGCCTCCGCGTGCCCGAGAATCAGCGGCCCCCAGGAGCCGACGTAATCGATGTAGGCGTTGCCATCGACATCGTGCAGCATCGCCCCCTCGCCGCGGGCGAAGAAGATCGGATCGCCGCCCACGGCCCGGAAGGCGCGCACCGGCGAATTGACACCTCCCGGGATCACCTGGCGGGCCTTCTCGAAGAGGCTGCGGGAGATCGAGGTCAAAGGAGCCGCGCCGCGTCCTTGGCGTAGTACGTGATGATGAAGTCGGCGCCGGCCCGGCGGATGGCGACGAGGGACTCCATCATGACGCGGTCGCGGTCGATCCAGCCGTTGCGCGCCGCCGCCTCGATCATGGAGTACTCCCCCGACACGTGGTAGGCCCCGACCGGCACCGTCACCCGGTCGCGGACCCGCCGGATCACATCGAGGTACGGGAGCGCCGGCTTGATCATCACCATGTCGGCCCCCTCCTGGAGGTCGAGGTCCACCTCCCGGAGAGCCTCGCGGACGTTGGCCGGATCCATCTGGTGGGAGCGCCGGTCGCCGAACTTCGGCGCCGACTGGGCCGCCTCGCGGAACGGTCCGTAGAAGCCGGAGGCGTACTTGGCGGCGTACGACAGGATCGGTGTGCCCGTGAGGCCCGCCGCATCGAGGGCCGCGCGGATCGCCCCGACGCGCCCGTCCATCATGTCGGAAGGCGCCACGATGTCGGCCCCCGCCCGCGCCTGCGACACGGCGGTCTTCGCCAGCAGATCGAGGGTCGCATCGTTGACGATCTCGCTTCCCTGCACGACGCCGCAGTGGCCGTGATCGGTGTACTCGCACAGGCAGACATCGGCGATCACTAGGAGGTCCGGGGAGGCCTTCTTGATGGCGCCCGCCGCCTCCTGGACGATCCCGCGTGGGTCGTAAGCGCCGGTGGCGCGGGCGTCCTTGGTCTCCGGGATGCCGAACAGGATGACCGCCGGCACCCCGAGCGCATGCGCCTCCTGCGCTTCCGCCGCCGCTTCGTCCACCGACAGGTTGTACTGCCCCGGCATGGAGCGGATCTCCTGCCGGACCTTCCTCCCGGGGCAGACGAAGAGAGGGTAAACGAGGTCGCCGGGCGACAGGTCGGTCTCGCGCACCAGCGCCCGGATCGCCTCGGACCGGCGGAGCCGCCGCGGGCGATCGACGGGAAAGCCCATCACCTGCGCTCCCGGACCGCCGACGGCGTCATGTCAATCCTCCTCCGGCATCCCGTCTTCGTCGTCGCCGTGGAAGAAGGTGGCGCCGCAGTACTCGCTGCAGAAGACCCGCCCGCTGCGGACGTACCTGTGATCCTCGCAGATCATCTGGTGGCATATCGGGCATTTGGTGAGGATGATCTCGTCTTCGCTGATGCCGCATTCCTTGCAAGTTTGCACAGATCCCCCCGGCGCCGGCCCAAGGTCGGGCGGATTATAGACCCGCACGCGAGCCGCGTACCAGAGCGCACCGGGCTGCCCCGGCGCATCGGCGGGATCCGGGGCCGGATCCGACCCTGTGGTCATCGTCGGCTACGGGCAGCCGCCGTCGCAGGACTCCGGCACGCGCGGCCAGGGGACGGACTCCGTGCCATACCCTGCCGGGCCGGCGCCGGTGCGCTGCTGGATGAGGTAGAAGAAACCCTTCCCCGATGCCGGCGTCACCGCCGGCTCGTCCAGCGAGGTGGCCGGCGTCGAGCGCGCGAGCACCCGCACCGTGCCCAGGTCTATACGGCCATTACTGACCCGCAACGACTCTAGGTCGCCGCTGATGACATCGTATCCGACGGCGTCCGGCACGGCCGGCCAGAAGAGATGCGCGGCCGCCTCGCCGGCGCCCCGTTCGAGACGCATCAGCAGCGGCTCGGGGCCGTGCCCGAGGTCGTGGGGCACCAGGACCGTCGCGAGGGCCGGCGTCGTGTTGCCGCCCTGGTCCGCCGCCCGGTAGGTCAGCGTGTAGATCCGCCCGGCGCCCCTGCCGTCCCGCTCGGCGCGAAGCAGCAGCGCCATGTCCGGCGTTCCGATGTCGGCGCCTTCGACGTCGCCGGTCGTCGCGCCATCGGCGGTCCCCGGACCATCGTCCGCCTCGCTGCTCGCGACCGAGACCAGCCGCACGTCCACCGACGGGTCGCAGGCGTCTTCGGCCTCCCACCAAATCCAAACCGGTTGCATCTCGTGGTTCGGCGGCCAGAGCGTGCCCGGGTCGGTGTGGAGCCTCAGGGTCGGAGGCGACATGTCGCGCACGGTGACGACGAACGCCGCCCTGTCGCTGGCCCCTTCGAAATCGGTGACCGTGACGGAGAGCACATGCGTTCCCAGCGCCAGCATGACGTCGATCGTCTCGCCGCTGCCGAGCAGGCGCTCGTCCGGCGTGCCGGGGTTCTCGAACCAAGTGAAGTCGGCGATGGCGTCGTTGGTTCCGGGGCTCGAGTCGGCGTCGGTCGAGGCGGAACCGTCGAGCGTGACGATCGCGCCATAGGCCGCGGCGCATTCGGCCATCGGGGGCGCGACGACCACGGCGTGGGGCGGCGTGTTGAACACCATCAATCGCTCGCTCCGATACATGAACGGAAGTGACGCGCCGACCGGGACGGCCGTGCCGTCGTAGACCGTGATGGTCAGGATGTGGTCACGATACGGGTGGAGGTTGGAGATGTCGAACGCGGCCGGCAGGCCGGACGGGGATTCCCCGACTCCGACAAGCTGTTGGGAGACGATCGTCGCGTTCAGCCCGTCCGCGCCGGCGCTCAGGGGGAACAAGTCGTATCCCCCGGTGTGGCTCTGGTAGGGGCGGATGCAGATAGACGAGCCGGTACTGGCGGCCTGGCGCAGGTCGACGACGAGATCGAAGTAGGTCGACCCGCCGGCGGCGGCGCACGGGATGGGCGCGAACCAGTAGTCGGGCTCGGCGTCCTGACAGACTTGTCCAACGGTGTCAGCCAGGGCCCAGTCAAGGTCGGCCAGCCTCGGTTGCCCTGGGTAGACGTAGATGAACCCCTGACCGATCCCCCCCAGCTGGTAGCCCCGGTCACACGTGAAGGGTCCGTCGATGAAGTTGGGGACGAACAGCGATCTCGCCTCCTCTCTGATCTCGATGCGCGTCTGCAGCGTGTCGCCCTGGGGGTCGCCGATGGCGGCCGTGACCTCCAGCGCCTCCCCACCATCCTCGCGGATCGACAGGATGCTCACCTTCGGCTGACAGGCGTCCCCGGATCCGTCGTCGTTGCCGTCCGCCTGATCGATTTTGGGCACGATGCGACAGTTGTCGCACGCGTCCGGGATCCCGTCGCCGTCGGCGTCGGGGTGGCCCGGGTTGGAGCGCTCCGGGCAGAAATCGACGTCGCCGCACAGCCCGTCGCCGTCGAAATCGTTCAGCGGATCGCCAGAACAGGGATCGCATTCATCGCCGATGTCGTCGCCATCGCGATCGGACTGCGCGGGATCGAATACGGAGGGGCAGAGATCCATCGGACAGGTGTTCGATCGGAATCCGCGATTGCCCAGGCTGTCGCCGTCCGAGTCGGTGCAGGAATCGAACCGGTTGGCGATGCCGTCGCCATCCTCGTCCAAGCGCGGGCCACTGTTGAGTAGGATCGAAAGGCCGCCGGTGACTGAGTCGTTCGCGACCACCAGATCCTGCCGGCCGTCCTTATCGAGATCGGCCGCCGCCAGACCGATTGGCCTGATGTCGGTGGCGAAGATAAGCGTCGCTTCGAAAGTCCTGTCGCCGCGGCTGATCAGGACGGCCACCCCCGTGTCGCCCATACCGGTGACCGCGAGATCGTCGATTCCGTCGGCGTCGAAATCGGCGACGGCGGCGCCGGAAGCGTTGAGGAGCGTGCCGGCGAGCCAGGTCAGCGCGAAGGTGCCGTCTCCGGCGCCGGAGAAGACCGCCATCCCGCGTCCCTGGAATCGGTTGTTCTCACTGGGAACCTCGGCCACCCCGAGATCAATCCGCCCGTCGGTGTCGAAGTCGCCCGTCGCCAACGCCTTGCACCTCAGCGTCGGGCTCGGGGAAGGCGCGGGGGAAATCCCGCCCTGGCCGTCACCCAGAAGCACCCGGATCGCCGGATAGGCACAGACACCCAGGTCCGTGTGGTCATCGCCGTCGAAGTCCGCCGGGGCGAGCGAGGTGGCCGGCGTCGGGAAGCTCGTCATGAGGACCTTCGGATCGAAGCTCCCATCGCCGTTGCCGGCCAGCAAGTACAGAAAAATCGATTCGCCGTAGACCAGATCGATGTGGTCGTCCTCGTCGAGGTCCGTCGCGATGATCGGCCCACCCGGACCACCCGCCGTCACGCGCACCGGCGCCTCGAAGGTCCCGTCTCCCCTACCAGAGAGAAAGAAAACCCCGCCGCGCGGCGGGTTGGCCCCGGACACGCTGGTCGTAACCGCCAGGTCCTGCATCCCGTCCGCGTTCAGATCCGCAACGGCGAGGCCCACCGGGGCCTCCCCGAACGCGATCCGGGGTGCGCTGGCAAATCCGCCCGTCGGCTGCCCGAGCAGAACCGCCAGGTCCTGGCTGCCCGCATTCACGGCGGCCAGATCGGGACGGCCGTCGCCATTGAGATCGGCCGCCACGACGACATTGGGCCGCGACCCGTCGACCAATTGATCCTGAGACAAGAAGGAACCGTCGCCCTGGCCGTGGAGGACCGTCACCTTGCGGGAGAGGGTGCTGAGCGACACGAGATCCTGCCGGCCATCGAGGTCGACGTCCATGACGTTGACCGCCTGTCCCGGGCCGCCAGCCCGGATCTCCTGCGCGCGATCGAACAGGCCGTCGGAACGCCCGAGGAGCACGAGCAGGTCGGACCGGAGATTGGCCCCCGGTGCGGGGGCGGACAAGCCCACCAGCAAGTCGACATACGGGGCGCCATTCAGGTCGCCGGAGGCGAGTTCCCGCACCTGGCGTCCCAACGGCACCAGGAGGGGCGCACCAAAGCCCGCATTTCCGTCGTTGCGGAACACCAGTAGATCGTCGGTCGGGCCGGTCCTGTGGGAAGCGACCAGATCCGTATCGCCGTCGTCGTCGGTGTCGACGGCATGAAGAGCGTAGGCCATCGCCGCCACGTTCCCCGCGGCCGCGAGGCTCCCGTCGCCGCGGCCGAGATGGATGAACACGCTCCCCGACCCCGGCACGGCCACCAGCAGGTCGTCGCGACCGTCCCGATCGAGATCGCCCGCTGCCAGCGCGTGCACGGTGCCGGGGGCCGTAATCCCCTCGATCGCGCGCAGCGTGCCATCGCCCCGACCCAGTAGGACGGTCACGCCCGCCGCGAAGGGGTGGAAGGACGCGACGTCCATGCGGCCATCACCGTTCAGATCGGCAACCGTCGGGAGGGTGCCGTCCGCGGCGTACGCCTCGTAATAGAAGGCTTGCTGGAAGCTGCCGTCGCCCACCCCGAGCGCCACGCCGACCTCGCCGCTTGGAGCTTGAAGAGGCACGGGCCCTGGGATCCCCCGCCCGAAAACCAGGTCCAGGCTCCCGTCTCCATCGAGATCCACGGCCCTTGCCGGTGACTGGGGGAAATTGACTTGGAGGTTCAGCTCGATCGTGATGAAGTCACCGTGCCCCGTCCCCTTCAGGAACGCAAACCCGGGACAAGAATACCAGCAGGGCGGCAAGACGATGTCGGGCTTCCCGTCACGGTCGAAGTCCCCGCCGACGGGGTCTCCGAAGTTGACACCGGCATCCACTTGGAGGTCGGGGAAGATCGGCTGATCCTCGGCCGGGAGCGGTGTCGTCAGTCCAGAAACGGCGACCAGCAGCAACGCACTCCGTGAAAGTGTCGAAATCCTGTCCATAGCTCACCTCAGCCGCCTGGGCGGGCGGCAACCAAGACGGACCCAGCGGGGCACTGCACCCTCCATGCGGGTTCGAATCGGTGCCTGGATTGGTCCCGAATATACGACGGAACGGGGCCATTGGTGTGGTTTTCTGCCGGGTGCCGGGCCAACCCCGCGTTCAGCGGTCGATTGACAGCCTCCGGGCCCCAAAGTACGCTCCGCCGCGTCCGTCATGACGCCGGTGGGGTACAGCGAGGAGCGGGCCTTTGAGTCAGATGCGCGAACTGATTGAGCCATTCCGTGTCGTCGACGGGAAGCGTTTTCGCCTGAAGGACATCGCCCCCGGGGAGATACTGGGGATCAAGAAGGACCGTGCCAAGGCGGTCCTGCAGGAGAAGGGGATCGCCCTCCTGCGCGACCTCCAGGAAAAGCTCTACGCCCAGGATCGCCGGGCGGTGCTGCTGATCTTCCAGGCGATGGACGCGGCGGGAAAGGACGGCACGATCAAGCACGTCATGTCCGGCGTCAACCCGCAGGGGTGCCAGGTGTACTCCTTCAAGGCGCCCTCCGCCGAGGATCTGGACCACGATTTTCTGTGGCGCACGTCGTGCCGCCTCCCGGAGCGCGGGCGGATCGGCATCTTCAACCGCTCGTACTACCGTACTACGAAGAAGTTCTCGTGGTGAGGGTCCACGAGGAGCTGCTCCGGGCCCAGAAACTGCCGCCCCGTCTCGTCACAAGGCACATCTGGGAGGAGCGGTACGAGGACATCAACTCCCTGGAGCGGCACCTGGCCCGCAACGGCACCGCCATCCTCAAGTTCTTCCTGCACGTCTCGAAGAAGGAGCAGCAGCGCCGCTTCCTGAGCCGCCTCGAAGAGCCGGACAAGCACTGGAAATTCTCCCTGGCCGACGCCCGCGAGCGTGCCTACTGGGACGACTACATGTCGGCGTACGAGGAGATGATCCGCCACACGGCCGCGCCGCATGCGCCCTGGTTCGTCGTCCCTGCGGATCACAAATGGTTCACGCGCGTCGTCGTGGCGTCCGCCGTCATCCATGCGCTGCAGGGACTCGACCTGGCGTTCCCGAAGATGGACGCCGCGAGGCGTCGGGACCTCGAGGCGGCCCGCGCCGCGCTGGCGGGTGACGACCAGCGCCGCGGGGGACGATCCTCCCGGTCCCGCGGTTGACAGGGCCTCCCCCCTCCCCTAGAATTGCGGTTTGCAGCCTAAGGCGGTGTAGCTCAGATGGTTAGAGCACGCGGCTCATATCCGCGGAGTCCGGGGTTCGAATCCCTGCACCGCCACCAGCTCCTGACCCGGATGAGCGCCCGCAATGTGTCCGTCTGCACCGACCGGTGGCCTCTTGTCGATTGAGCACCGTTTCCGCGACACCATCGCCCGCCACGGGATGATCAGGCCGGGCGATCGCGTCCTGGCGGCCGTCTCGGGCGGGCCGGACTCGACCGCCCTCCTGGCCCTCCTGTGCGACGCCGCCGCCGACATGAAGATCGGAATCCACGTGGCGCACCTCGATCATGGCTGGCGCGGGCGCGAGTCCGAGAGGGACGCCGAGTTCGTGCGCCGGCTGGCGATGCGCCACAAGGTGCCGGTCACGGTCGGGCACGCGGTACCCGACACCTGGAAGGCCGAGAGAGCGGACGGGGCGCGGCGCCGGCAGTCGTCGCTCGAGGCCCGCGCCCGGGTGGTGCGGCGCCGCTTCCTGCGGGAGACCGCGACCGCGACCGGTGCGACGCGCATCGCCCTCGGCCACACGCGCGACGATCAGGCGGAGAGCCTGCTGCTGCGGCTGCTGCGCGGCTCCGGCAGGCTCGGCCTGGCCGGAATCTACCCGGTGGTCGACGGCCTCTACATCCGGCCGCTCCTGGACATCCGGCGGCGCGACATCCTGGCGTACCTCCGGCGCCGGCGCCAGCCGTACCGCGTCGACAGCACGAACCGGAATCTCGACCTGACGCGCAACCGCATCCGTCGTCGGCTGATCCCGCGGCTCGCGAAAGACTACAACCCCGAAGTCGTCGAGGCGCTGGCCGGCGCCGCCGATCTGCTCCGCGACGAGGAGGCCTATCTGGCCGAGATCGCAGAGGCCTCCTACACGCGGCTGGCCCGGACCGCCTCCGAAGGGGTGACCTTCAGGCTGGCCGATCTCAGGGAGCTGCCCCCGGCCTTGCTCCGCCGTGTGGTGCGGCTCGCCTGTGCCAAAACGCGCGGCCGGCTGCATGGCATCACCTCGCGGCACGTGGGCCAGGTGCTGGAGGTCCTCTTCCGGCCCGGCGGCGCGGCGACCGATCTGCCGGACGGCCTGCGCGTGGTGGCGAGGTCTGGAGAGTTGTGCTTCCGCTCCGGCTCCGGTGAGGCGGCCACGGGAGAAGCCCCCCGAGAGGCGCTCTGTCCCATCCCGGGCGAGGTGTCCCTCCCCGGCTTCGGGCTGCGGCTCCGGGCGCGTATCCTGGAGCGCCGGAAGGCCTCTCCGTCGCCGGGCCCCGGACGCGCCTGCCTGGACGCCGACCTTCTGACCGGTCCTCTCTTGATCCGGCCGCGCCGGCCAGGCGATCGGTTCGCGCCCCTGGGCGGCCCCGGAAGCCGCAAGATCAAGTCGTTCCTGATCGATCGCAAGGTCCCGGTCGACGAGAGGGGGCAGATCCCGCTGGTCCTGGCGGGAGACCGGATCGCCTGGGTCGTCGGGCACCAGATCGACGATCGCTTCAAGGTGACGCCGCTCACCCGGCGGATCCTCGTCCTGGAGAAGGAGCCACGATGAACCTGTCGCGAGACGTGCTGAAGACGGAAGAGGAGATCGCCGAGCGCGTCCGAGCCCTCGGCCGGGAGATCACGGACCATTACCGGGGCCGGGAGGTCTCGCTCCTCGGGATCCTCGAGGGCTCCTTCGTCTTCATGGCCGATCTGGCGCGGCAGATCCGGCTTCCGGCCCAGGTCGGCTTCCTGGAGATCATCACCTCGCGCAAGTCGGACTTCATGACCGAGGTCGTTTTCTCGTCGTCCTTCCCGATCGAAGGGGCCGAGCTGCTGATCATCGAGGACGTCCTGGAGACAGGCGTCACCCAGGCCTACCTGATGGAGCAGCTGCACCTCCACCAGCCGCGATCCGTCCGGGTGTGCACATTCCTGGACAAGCCGCACCGGAGGAAGGTCGATCTCCAGCCGGACCACGTCGGCTTCCAGGCCCCCGACCGGCACGTGGTGGGGTACGGGCTCGACTATCAGGGGAAATATCGCACCCTGCCCTACCTGACTTACGTCGAATAGCGGGAGGAAGGCCCCCGGTTATTGAAAGGGCCTCGCTTTCGCTTTATATTGGATGTCTCAAGAGGGGGGGAAGGTACCCTGAACACGCTTATCAAGAACGTCCTTGTCTGGATCGCGATCATCGGGGCGGTCCTGCTCTTCTATCGCTTCCTGAGCGCCAGCCGTCCCGACCAGGTGGAGCTGTCCTTCAGCAAGATGATGGAGGACGTGGAGGCCGGGCGGGTCTCCAAGGTCACCATCACGGGCAACGAGATCGTCGGGGAGTACAACCAGCCGGGCCCCGACGGGCAGGCGAAGCGCTTCGTCACGTTCGCCCCGGCGTACGACGACCTGGTCAAGGACCTGCGGCGCTACAACGTGGCGATCGAGGCGCGCAAGCCGCGCGAGTCGACCTATCTGGTCACGTTCCTGTCCTGGCTGCCGATGCTGGCCCTCATCGGCATCTGGATCTTCTTCATGCGGCAGATGCAGAGCGGCGGCAACAAGGCGCTGTCGTTCGGCAAGTCGAAGGCGCGCCTGTCGTCGAGCCAGGCCAAGAAGGTCACCTTCAAGGACGTCGCCGGCGTGGACGAGGCCAAGGAAGAGCTGGGCGAGATCATCGAATTCCTCAAGGAGCCGCAGAAGTTCCAGAAGCTCGGCGGCAAGATCCCGAAGGGCGTCCTGTTGATGGGCCCGCCGGGAACCGGCAAGACGCTGCTCGCCCGGGCCATCTCGGGCGAGGCGAATGTGCCTTTCTTCTCGATCTCGGGGTCCGATTTCGTCGAGATGTTCGTGGGGGTCGGCGCCTCGCGCGTGCGCGACCTGTTCGAGCAGGGAAAGAAGAACGCCCCGTGCATCATCTTCATCGACGAGATCGACGCCGTCGGCCGGCACCGCGGCGCTGGGCTCGGCGGCGGTCACGACGAGCGCGAGCAGACCCTCAACCAGCTCCTGGTCGAGATGGACGGGTTCGAATCGAACGAGGGGGTCATCCTGATCGCGGCCACCAACCGGCCGGACGTGCTGGACCCGGCGCTCCTGCGCCCCGGCCGGTTCGACCGGCGGGTCGTCGTGCCGCGCCCGGACGTCAAGGGGCGCGAGGAGATCCTAAAGGTCCACACGCGCAAGATCCCACTCGCCGACGACGTGTCGCTCGAGGTCCTGGCGCGCGCCAGCCCGGGCTTTTCGGGCGCCGACCTGGCCAACCTGGTCAACGAGGCGGCCCTCGCCGCGGCACGGATCAGCAAGAAGGTGGTCTTCATGGAGGACTTCGAGGAGGCCAAGGACAAGGTCCTGATGGGGACGGAGCGCCGCTCCCTCATCATCTCGGACCAGGAGAAGCGGCTCACCGCCTACCACGAGGCCGGGCACGCTCTGGTCGCCTCCTTCCTGCCCCACGCCGACCCGATCCACAAGGTCACCATCATCCCGCGCGGCATGGCGCTCGGCGTCACGCAGCAGTTGCCGATCGACGACCGGCACAACTACACGCACGAATATCTCGAAGCCACGCTGTCGGTCATGATGGGCGGCCGGGTTTCCGAGAAGATGTTCATGGGCGTCCTCACGACGGGCGCCGGCGACGACCTCAACAAGGCGACCGAGATGGTGCGCAAGATGGTGTGCGAGTGGGGCATGAGCGACAGGCTCGGCCCGATCACCTTCGGCAAGAAGGAGGAGCAGATCTTCCTCGGTCGCGAAATCGCGCAGCACAAGGACTACAGCGAGTCGACCGCCATCCTCATCGACGAGGAGCTCAAGCGGTTGGCGAGGGAGGCCTATCAGCGGGCCGAGAATCTCGTCGCCTCGAACCGGGAGGCGCTCGTGCGGATCGCCGAGGCGCTCCTGGAGTACGAGGTCCTCGACGGTGAGGAAGTGACGGCCCTGATCAAAGGCGAGGCGGCGGCCACCTTGCGCGCCCGCAGGCGGCCGGCACCCGTGCCCGTGGCGGAGCCCGAGGCCGCACGGGCGGCCGTCGAGCCGTCCCGGACCGGCCGGCCGGGGGCCTCGATCGCCGTCGACCCCCTGAAGCAGCCTTCCTAGGGACCGTCCTTCCAGGCCGGACCCGCCAGCGGATGGCCCACAACGTCCTGGTCCTGTCATCGGCCGCCCTTCCGGCCACGCCCGCGGGCCGAAGGGCCCTGGGGATGCCACCGGCCGGCTTCCGATCCGGGCGGCGCCGCGGGAACCTTCCCGAAGACATGGTCTCCTGCCGTGTCGAGGGGCTGACGGCCGGCGACGCGGCCCGCCTGGCGCGCGCCCTGCGCGCCGCCGGCGGCACGGCCGCGCCCGCTCCCGGCGACCGCCACCACGTCATCGTTTTTCAGGCCGGCGCCGCCACCCTGCCCCGTGTCCTACGCCGCGCCCGGCGGATCGCGCCGTGCGCCATCCGCGAGATCGCCGCGGCCTTGCGGCACGCGTCCGGCCGGCCGGCGCCGCTGCGCCTCCGCCACGGCAGCCTGCTGGTATTCGGGCAGCGCACGTGCGTCATGGGCGTCCTCAACGTCACACCCGACTCCTTCTCCGACGGCGGGCGTTTTCTCGATCCGCAGGCGGCGGTGCGACGGGCCTTGCAAATGGCCGATGAGGGGGCCGACATCATCGACGTCGGCGGAGAGTCGACCCGCCCGGGCGCCTCCCCGATCGGGCTCCAGGAAGAGTCACGGCGCGTGCTGCCGGTCCTCGAGGCGCTCCTGCCGGCGCTGCGGCGCCGCCCGGACGGCGGACCGCTCGTCTCGATCGACACGACGCGGTCCGAGACGGCGCGGCGGGCGACGGCACTGGGGGTGGGGATGATCAACGACATCTCCGGCATGACCTTCGACCCGGCGATGGCGGCGGTGGCGGCCGAGCATCATGTTCCGGTCGTGCTGCAGCACATCCGGGGCCGCCCCCCGACCATGCAGCGCGCGCCACGCTATGCCCGCCTCCTCCCGGAGATCGCCGCCTTCCTTCGCGCCGCAATCGAAAGGGCGAGGCGCGCCGGCGTCCGCGAGGACCGGATCGTGATCGACCCCGGTCTCGGGTTCGGGAAGACGCGCGCCCACAACCTGACTATCCTCCGGCACCTGCATGTGCTGAAGAGCCTCGGCCGGCCGATCCTGATCGGCGCCTCGCGCAAGTCGTTCATCGGCGGGGCCCTCGATCCGCCGCCCGCCGGGCGACTCGAGGGAAGCCTGGCGGCGGAGGCTTTGGCCATCGCGGGAGGGGCTGATATCATCCGGGCCCACGACGTGCGCCAGGCCGTGCGCGTGGCTCGCCTGTGCGATGCCGTCCTGCGCGGCCCTTCCGGGAGACGATGATCGAGACTCTGTTCCCTGGCGATGGCACCCTGACATTCGGATGGCGGGACGCGCTGGACATCCTGTTGATGGCGGTCCTGGTCTACCAGGTCGGCCTGCTGCTCAAGGGCACCCGGGCCTTCCAGACGCTGGTCGGGGTGCTGGTGGTGATCGTGGCCTACTGGGCGACCGGGCCCGACAAGCCGCTGCCGCTCATGACGGTGCACCAGGCGCTCGGCAACGTGCTCTTCTACGCGCCGTTCGCCATCATCGTCCTGTTCCAGACCGCCATCCGGAGGACGCTGACCCGCATCGGGCGCACCTCCATCCTCGGGTTCGCGTCGCACGGCATGACCGACCCGATGCTGGAGGAGATCATCTCGGCGGCAGGGACGCTTGCGACCCGCCGGAGCGGCGCGCTGTTCGTCATCGAGCGCGATCAGGCGCTCAAGGACCAGGTGGAGTCCGGCATCCTGCTCGACGCCAGCATCAGCCAGGACCTGCTGCTCAACATCGCGACGCCGGGGTCCCCCCTGCATGACGGGGCGGTGATCATCGGGGACGGCCGGGTGCGGGCCGCCTCCTGCTTCCTGCCGGTGACGACCGACCCGCGGCTCTCCCGGGAATACGGGTCGAGACACCGCGCCGCCATCGGATTGACCGAGGAATACGACAGCGTCGCCATCGTGGTCTCCGAGGAGCGTGGCGAGGTGCGGGCCGCCATCGAGGGGCGGCTGAGCGACCCTCTGGACGCCGCCTCGCTGCGCGCCTTCCTGCGCAAGCATCTGGAGATGGACGGGGGACGTCGCGGCCTGGCGCGCTTCACCAACGGCGGGTCGCGGCGGCTGGACGTCGCCTGACGGGAGATCCGGGTATGCGCTTCACCCTGCGCCAGAACCTGCACCTCAAGATCTTCTCCCTGCTGATCGCCATCGTCTGGTGGGCGGTCGTGCGCGGCGAGGACGCGCGGGTCAAGGACTTTCTCGTGCCTCTCGACTACGTCAACCTGCCGGAGTCCCTCATGCAGGCGGGCCGCGTCGTCGACGCCGTCACGGTGAGGATGCGCGCCAGCGAGGCTCTCCTGAAGACCCTGACCGACGACCGACTGTCGGCCTCCATCGATCTGGGGCGGCTGCCGCTCGGCGAGCAGCGCGTTCCCGTGACCGAGGCCATGCTGCGGGTGCCGGCCGGCGCCGAGGTGGTGCGCATCTCCCCGGACGTCGTGTCGGTGCGCATCGAGAAGCGGGTCCGCCGCCAGGTGCCGATCGTCGCCGATTTCTCCGGCCGGCCGCCGGAGGGGTTCGAGAGGATGGGCTACAGCGTCGACCCGCCGGTGGCCACGGTCGAGGGGCCCGCGAGCGAGGTCGCGGCGGTCGGCCGGGCCACGACGGGCACGATTCTCCTGGAAGGCGAGACCGGCAGCCTGGAGTTCGAGGTGCGTCCGATCCCGGACGCTCCCTCCGGCAGCCGCGTGCGCGTCGTCTCGCCGGCCGACACGGTCAAGGTGCGCGTCGTCATCGGTCGCCGGGGGCGGTCATGAAGCGGCTTTTCGGGACCGACGGCGTGCGCGGTCTGGCGGGCGGGTTCCCCCTCGACGCGGCCACCGTGGCCCGTATCGGCCAAGCCCTGGTGCGCTGCCTGCCGCTCCGGGGGCGGCCGCCGCGCATCCTCGTGGGGCGCGACACGCGCGAATCGGGGCCCGGCATCGAGGAGGCGCTGGTGCGCGGCATCGAGTCCTGCGGCGGCTCCGCCGATCGGGGCGGCGTCCTGACCACGCCGGCCGTCGCCTGCATCACGCGCGCTCTGGGCTACGACGCCGGCATCGTCGTCTCCGCCTCCCACAACCCGTTCCGCGACAACGGCATCAAGATCTTCTCGCGCGATGGGTTCAAGCTCCCCGACTCGGTCGAGATCGAGATCGAGAATCGCGTCCTCGACGGCGACCCCGAGACCGGGGAGGGCGGCGCGGCCGCGGCCACCGGCGGTCCGGGGACCGGCCACGCCTCGCCCCGGCTCCTGCAGGAGAGGTACCTCGAGTGGCTGCAGGGGTCGATCGCGGAGGATGCCTCCTTCGCGGGCCGGCGGATCGTCCTCGACTGCGCCAACGGGGCGGCCAGCGACCTCGCGCCGCGACTGTTCCGCGCCCTGGGGGCCGAGGTGATCACGCTCCACGACGCCCCCGACGGGCGCAACATCAACGAGGGGTGCGGCGCCCTCCACCCGGAGCGGCTGGCGGAGACCGTGGTCGGCCGGGACGCATGGCTCGGCCTGGCGTTCGACGGCGACGCCGACCGCTGCCTGCCGATCGACGGCGCCGGGCGCATCCTGGACGGCGACTACGTCATGTACCTTGCGGCCCGCGATCTCCAGGCGTCCGGACGATTGAGCGGGGGCACGGTCGTCGGGACCGTGATGACCAATCTCTGGCTGGAGCAGGCCTTCGGGGCGGAGGGGATCCGGATCCTGCGCGCGCCGGTCGGCGACAAGTACGTCCTGGAGGAGATGCTGCGCGGCGGTTTCGTGCTCGGGGGCGAGCAGTCCGGTCATATCATCTTTCTCGAGCGGGCCACCACCGGAGACGGGCTCCTGACCGGCCTGCTCCTGGCGGACCTGCTGCGCCGGAGCCGCCTCGACCTGGCCGCCTGGGCGGCCACCGTCCGGCCGTGCCCGCAAATCCTGGTCAACGTCCTGGTGCGCGAGCGACCGTCGCTCGACACGCACCCGTCGATCGGGGCGGTGATCCGGGAGGAGGCGGACCGGCTGGCGGGCCGGGGCCGTGTCCTGGTGCGCTACTCGGGCACCGAGCCCAAGGTCCGCATCATGGTGGAGGGGGAGCCGCGCGCCGCGATCGAGGAAGCCGTGGCGCGGCTGAAGCAGGTGATCGAGCGCGCCATCGGCCGGTAGGAGGACTCCGGCCACCGGAAGGAGAGGATCATGCCCGATGCGGTCCGTCTGGGAGTCAACGTCGATCACATCGCGACCTTGCGCCAGGCGCGCAAGTCGGAGGAGCCCGACCCGGTGGCCGCGGCGATCCTGGCCGAATTGGCCGGGGCCGACGGCATCACCGTGCACCTGCGCGGCGATCGCCGCCACATCCAGGACCGCGACGTCGACGTGCTGCGGCGCTCCGTGCGGACGAAGCTCAACCTCGAGATGGCGGCCAGCCCGCAGATGGTGACGCTGGCCGCCACCCACAAGCCCGACCACGCCACTCTGGTGCCGGAGCGGCGCGAGGAGCTGACGACCGAGGGCGGCCTGGACGTCGTGCTGAACCAGAACCTGATCCGCAAGACGGTCGTCGACCTGCGCGAGGCCGGCATCGCCGTCTCGATCTTCGTCGATCCCGACTACGAGCAGATCCGGGCCATCGCCAAGCTCGAGGTCCGGATGATCGAGATCAACACCGCCAAATACGCCGAGGCCCGACGCGAGGATCAGGCCGCCTTGCAGGCGGAGAAAGTGGCCCAGGCGGCCCGGGCCGCCGCCAAGCTCGGCATCCGGGTGCTCGCGGGCCACGGCCTGGACTACCGCAACGTGGGCCGCGTCGTCGCCATCCCCGAGATCGAGGAGCTCAACATCGGGCACTCCATCGTCGCCCGTGCCGCCCTCGTCGGCATGGAACGCGCGGTGCGCGAGATGAAGGCCCTGCTCGCCCGATGAGGCGATACCCCGCCTTCGATCCGCCCGAGTACGTCGCCTTCCGCCCCGAGCCGGAGGTGATGGACGCCTTCCGCGCGACCATCGCCCGCGACCGGCGCCGCCGGGCCCTGATCACCCGGCTGACGCCCGCCGATCACCTGTCGCTGTTCGAGGGCTTGGTCCGCTTCCGCCTGCACGACATGACGCTGAAGCGGTGGGTCCGTCAGGGCGTGATTTCGAAGGCCTGGCTCGGCACCGGAGAAGAGGCCGTGACGGTCGGCACGACCCACGCGCTGCGTAAGGGTGATCTCGTCGGCCCGATGATCCGCAACGCCGGGGCCTGTCACGAGATGGGGATGCCGGTGGCGCAGATGCTCAAGGCCTATCTCGGGACCGCCGACCAGATCACCCGCGGCCGCGACCTGCACACGGGCGATCCGGCGCTCGGGGTGATCCCGCCGACGTCGTTCATGGCCTGCCTCGTGCCGGTGTTCACCGGCATCGGCATCGCCATCCGGCAGCGGCGGGAGAAGCGCGTCGCCCTGACGTACGTCGGCGACGGCGCCAGCCGCACGGCCGCCTTCCACGAGGGACTCAACTTCGCGGCGGTCATGAAGGTCCCGGTCGTCATCGTCCTGCAGAACAACCAGGTGGCGCTCGGCACCGCCCTTCCCCGCCACACGGCTGGGCCGATGGAGGCGCAGCACACGGCCTACGGTGTGACGGGGCTCGCCTGCGACGGCAACCACGTGCTCGACACCTGGGCGGCGGCCCGGCTTCTGGTCGACGCCTGCCGGCGCGGCCGCGGCCCCTCCGTCCTGACGGCCCGCACGTTCCGGATGGGGGGGCACGCCACGCACGACGAGACGGAGGCGCGGCGCCTGTTCACCCCGGAGGAGTTCCGGCACTGGGGACAGCGCGACCCGATCGGCACCTACGAGGCGTGGCTGATCGCGGATGGCCCGGCGCTCGACGGCCGCCGCCGCTCCGTCGCCGCGCGGCGCGAGGCGAACGAGGCCCGCCTGAAGGAGGCGGAGGCCCGGGTCACGGCGGAGGTCGAGGCGGCGGAGCAGGAGGCCCTGCTGAGCCGCAAGGAGAAGATGCCGGATCCCGGTGACGCCGTGCGCGGCGTCTACGCGCCGGAGATCAAAGAGAAAGGCGCGTCCGGCCCCTTGCCCCGCGCGATGTCGCGCCGCACGATGGCGCGTCGGGCCCGCCCGCGGCTATCATAAGCGCCGGTCGGAAGGAGACAGCACCGATGGCCACGGAGAAAGGACCCAGCGCGGCAAGCTCGGGAGGCGCCCGCGTGATGGATGAGCCGGGTCTCGACCTGAAGGACCTGAAGGCCCGGGGGCTGCGGCGGGAGGCGCTCCTCGCGATCTACCGCAATATGTACCTGTCGCGTCGGATCGACGACAAGGAGATCGGCCTGAAGCGCCAGAACCGGATCTACTTCCAGATCAGCGGCGCCGGCCACGAGGCGGTCCTCACCGCGGCGGCGATGCACCTCCGGCCGGCGCAGGACTGGTTCTACCCGTACTACCGCGACCGTGCCCTTTGCCTGATGCTCGGCATGACTCCCTTTGAAATGTTCCTGTCGGCGGTCGGCGCCGCCGACGACCCGAATTCCGGCGGTCGGCAGATGCCCAGCCACTGGGGCCACCGCCGGCTCCAGATCGTCTCCCAGTCCAGCCCCACCGGCACGCAGTTCCTGCAGGCCGTCGGCTGCGCCGAGGCGGGACGCCACCTCGACCCCGCCTCCGACGCCGTCGTGTACGTGTCCGGCGGCGACGGGTCGACGAGCGAAGGCGAGTTCTGGGAGGCGATCAACGCCGCCTGCCTGCAAAAGGCGCCCGTCGTGTTTCTGATCACCGACAACAAGTACTCCATCTCGGTGCCGATCGAGGCGCAGACGGCGGGTGGCAGCATCTCGACGATCCTCCGCAGTGTGCCGGGCCTCCTGGTCGAGGAGGTGGACGGGTGCGACCCGATCGCCTCCTACGTCGTGATGGAGCGGGCCGTGGCGCATGCGCGCGGCCGGGAGGCGGGCCCGGTCCTGGTGCACGCCCACACCATCCGCCCCTACTCGCACTCACTGTCCGATGACGAGAGCCTGTACCGGACCGAGAAGGAGCGCCGCGAAGCGGCGGCCAGGGACCCGCTTCCCTCCTTCCAGTCCTTCCTCCTGCGCGTCAAGGCGGCCGACGAGGCGTTCCTCCTGGCCGTGCGGCAGGAGGTGGACAGCGAGGTCGAGGAGGCGGTGCAGTCCGCCCTGGCCGCGGCACGCCCGGGAAGGGAGACGGCGCCCCTGCATGTCTATTCCGCCGGCGTCGATCCGGCCTCGCCCGCGTTCGACGCGCCCCCGCGCCTCGAGGGCGATCCGAAGACCATGGTCGACCTGCTCAATGCCTGCCTGCGCGACGAGATGGCGCGCGACGAGCGCATCGTCGTGTTCGGGCAGGACGTGGCCGACTGCACGCGCGAGGCGAGCCTTCCCGAGGTCAAGGGGAAAGGCGGCGTCTTCAAGGTGACGCACAATCTCCAGAGGCGGTTCGGCTCCCGGCGCGTCTTCAACACGCCGCTCGCCGAGGCGATGATCGTCGGCCGGGCGATCGGGATGGCGACGCGCGGCCTGAAGCCGGTGGTCGAGATCCAGTTCTTCGACTACATCTGGCCGGCCATGATGCAGCTCCGCAACGAACTGGCCGCGATGCGCTGGCGGTCGAACGGGCAGTTCTCCTGCCCGGTCGTGGTGCGGGTGCCGGTCGGCGGCTATCTCCAGGGCGGCGCCGTGTACCACAGCCAGTGCGGGGAGTCGATCTTCACGCACACGCCGGGGCTTCGGGTGGTGTTCCCGTCGAACGCGCTGGATGCCAACGGCCTCCTGCGCACCGCCATCCGCTGCGACGATCCGGTCCTGTTCCTGGAGCACAAGCACCTGTACCGGCAGACCCACAACAAGAGCCCCTACCCCGGCCCCGAGCACATGATCCCCTTCGGCAAGGCGCGTGTCGCGCGGCCGGGAAGGGACGTCAGTGTCATCACCTACGGCGCCCTGGTCGAGCGCTCGCTGCGGGCCGCCAGGTCCCTGGCCGAGCAGGGGATCGAGGCCGAGGTGATCGACCTCCGGTCGCTCAGCCCGTTCGACTGGGAGACCGTGGCCGATTCGGTGCGGCGCACCGGAAGGGCGCTGGTGGCGCACGAGGACTCGCTGTCCTTCGGCTATGGGGCGGAGATCGCGGCGCGGATCGCCGATCGGCTGTTCGAGCACCTCGACGCGCCCGTGCGCCGCGTCGGCGCCGGCGACACCTTCGTCGCCTACGAGCCGGGCCTCGAGGACGCCATCCTGCCCCAGGTCGAAGATCTGAGACGGGCGATGGCCGAGCTGTCCGCCTACTGAGGCCCCGAGGAGAGGACGATTCCGAACCCGAGATTGGGAGAGCTGTCGTTGAGTCCGGTCAGGGCGTAGATGCGGGTCGAGCCGCCATCACCGGAACGGATCACGACCTCGCCGCGCGCGGTCCGGTAATCCTCGACATCCAGGAATCCGGCCGGCATCCCCGCGGCGTCGAGCAGCGGCACCTGGTCGAGGACCGGAGGCGAGTTTTCTCCGACGATGCGCCAGGTGGCGTGGGCCGAGACGAACGCCAGGCCGACCGACAGGCGCAGCCGGTCGTCGAAGACGACTCCCTCCGGCGATCCCATGAAGCGGTAATGCGCCACCCCCAGGATCTGCACCACCTTGCCGAGAGGCTGGACGTAGTCGAGCCCGGCGCCCCAGTCCATCTCCCCCGTGCCGAGCCCGCTCTTCTCGTCGGCGGTCGGCCATTTGAGATCGAGAACGAAGGCCAGCGCCGGCCGCTTTCCCTGACCGGCCCTCGAAAGAAAGGTGTCGCTGCGCAGGTAGACATCGCCGATCCCCGACTCCCCTTCTCCGGCGTCGCTCTCCTGCCAGGCCGGGCGGCCCGGGCCGCCCCTCCCGAGGACGATCGGCCCGTCGGCGGTTGTGGTCACGTTCCCGGTCCTGTCGACCCGCAGGTAGGGCAGGCGGACCAGAAGACGCGAACCCGCGCCGCCGAACTTCGTCTGTACGAACATCTGATCGAACCTCCGGTTCTCGTCGCTGCCGAACTCGCCCTCGACGCGTTCGAAGCCGATCGACGCTTCGAACGCCGCCGCGTCCGTCCGCCCGGCGCAGGCGGCGGCCACCGCCAGCGCGATCGCCGCGGCGGGCAGCCGTGTGGACCTGCGACTCGCGTCTCTCGTCATCACGCGACGGAGTATACGCGAGGCGCGGGCCGACCCGCCGGCGTTCACGCCCGGGATCCCAGCTCCTCTCGAAGCCGGTCCCAGCGGATCTTGCGGCGGGAGTAGTTGTCCCGGCCGGGCGCGCCGCGCACGTCGACGATCTCCTCGACGAACAGACCCGCCAGCACGAGCGGCGCATAGTCGAGCGGCCGGTGCAGGGCGAAGTGGTCGACGATCAGCTCGTCGAGCAGCTCGCGCGGGAACTCCTCCCAGAACGCCGGGTGGCCGAACGGAAATGGAACCGGCCGGCGTATCTCACGCCCCATGTGAACGACCGCGGTCGCGACCCCCTGGAGCGTGTCGAGCATCGAGGCGGCCTGGTCCGCCCGGCGGGCCTCGTCAGCGGCGCGCGCCGACTCGACCAGGCGACGGACGCCGGCGGTTTGTCCCAACGCTTCGAACACGGGGCGCATCCGGAGCAGGTCGATATCTTCGGGGTCGGCATGCCAGCCGTGCCGCCTCAGCAGAACGGCGAAGCTCTGGGGCGTCGCCAGGTGCCGCGCGAGCGGCTCGCGCGCCTCGAGGAGCGCTTCCCCCATCTCTACGATCATCCCCGGCGGGAGCGCCGCGCCTTTCCGTCCGGCCCGCCGACTCAACGTCCCCGCTCCGCGACGCGCATCGCTGGCATCGGCGCCTCCCCTGCGGGCCCCGCCACCCGGCGGACCTCGGCAGGCACCGAGAGCAGGCCGCGTGCCATCGGCCGGGGGGCGCCGCGCCGGCGGCCCATCATCCGCGGAATACCTTGGAGGTCAAGCGTTTCAAAGGAACCGGAGCCATCGATCCGGAGGCCGCGAGCACGACCCCGATCGTCTCGTTCTGGCAGGATGAGACTGCAGTCCGCCGCACGCAGCATCGCGCCAGGGATGTCCGGCCGTCTCAGCCAAGTGGGATCGATGTGCGTGAGACATCGCACGCTCTAAACCACCCCTGTCGAATGGCGCGTCCCGCATGGCGCCCGGAAGACACGGCGCGCCAGTCGCTGGCTTGCGTCTCAGCGGCGTCTCACCGGGGGGCGCGCCCGGCCGTCGCGCGGCGCGCCCGCCGAACGGCCGCCTTGATTGCCTTTTGCCGGACGGGCTCCTATAGTGCGAAAGGACGATCGATGCGCCGACGGCCGCCGCGACCCATCTCAGGAACCCGCCAGGGGAATCGCCACGACCCGGGTCGGTTTCTGGTCGTCCTCCTGGCCCTCGGCCTCCTCCTCGGGTCACCCGCCAGCGCCTTGGCCATCACCGCCAAGGAGGCGCGCAGCAGGTCGTTCAAGGTGCAGTCGGAAGGGATGCGGCTGTACCGCGAGGGGAAGTATGCCGAGGCGGTCGAGGCCTTTCGCCAGGTCGTCAACATGCACCTCAACTCCTTCATGGCCTGGTACTACCTGGGATCGAGCCTGGCCGCGGAGCGGCGTTATGCCGAGGCCATCGAGCCGCTCAAGATCGCCCTCGACCTCCAGCCCGACCACGTGCAGGGCCACATGGCGCTGGGCGACGCGTATCTCAAGCATGGCGAGACCGGCGAGGCGCGCGCCTGCTACCTGCGCGTCCTCGACATCCAGCCGAACTACGCCGCGGCGCACGACGGGCTTGGCCGGCTGCACGAGAGCCTCGGCAAGGACGGCGAGGCCGAGGCGGAGTACCGCAAGGCTCTCGAGATCAACGTGGCGTTCGCCGACGCCTACACCCACCTCGGCGAGCTCTTCCTGCGCCAGGACCGGCTCGATGATGCCACCCGCCTCTTCCTGAAGGCGATCGCCACCAAGCCCGACTTCAGCCAGGCCTACACGAGGCTCGGCGTCGCCCTGTCGCGCCAGGAGCGCTTCGACGACGCCATCGCGGCGGCGCGCAAGTCGCAGGCCCTGGCGGAGCGCGACCCGGAGCCGTACGTGGCGCTGGCCCGGATCTACACCGATCTCCAGAGCCTGCGGCGCGCCCAGGACGCCATCACGGCGGCGCTCCGCCTCGACCCGGAGCACGTCTGGGCGCACCTCATCCTCGCGGATCTGAAACGCGCCCAGGGCGACATCGATGGGGCGGAGCAGGTGCTGGTGGCGCGCTACGAGCGTGGCATCGACGACCCTCGCCTGAAGCGTGTCGCCTACGATGCCATCATGGGCCTGCGGGCCGATTCGGGACGGCTCGCGGCGCTGCGGGCGGCGGTCGTGGCGAGTCCGGAAAGCCCCCACGCTGCGACCGACCTGGCGCGCTTCCTCTCGCAGCAGAAGGCCCACATCAAGGCCGCCGAGCTTCTGGAGAGCGCCGCCGCGAGCCCCACCGGCGGGCAGCAGGTGGACCCGGCGCTCCTCTTCGAAGCGGCGACCGAGCACCTCGCCGCCCGGCGTCACGCGCGGGCCATCGAGCTGTTCGACCGGGTCACCTCCCTCGGGACCTCGTCCCCCGAGCTGCGCGCCGCCGCCCTGTTCAACCGCGGAGTGGCGTGTGCCGCCGCCGGCCTCGACGCACAGGCCGCGCAGGCCTTCCGCGACTGCATCGCGCTGCGGCCGGACGACTCCCAGGCGCTGCTCTACCTCGGAAACGCGCTGCTGCGGCTGGGGCATCGGGAGGAGGCGCGCGCCTCCTACGCCGCCTACCTGGACCGGGCCGGCACGGGAGGCGAGGCCGATCGGGTACGGCGGCTGGTTCAGGACCTGGGCGCGGCACCGGCGGCCGGTGGGGCGTGACGAACGTCCGCCGGCCCGCGGCGACGCACCGAGGGGAGGAGCGGCGGCACCCATCCAGGGCGCTCCTCGTCGCGCTCCTCCTCGCCTCGGTCGTCGCGCTCCCGGCCGGCGACCCGGCGGCGCAAGAGCCCGAGCGGCCGGCGCCGCCGCGGACCCTGCAGCAAGCCCCCGACGTCAAGAGCCGCAAGGGGTTCTCGATCCGGATCACGAACCCGCTCACCAACGACTTCCGCTTCGGAAAATCGGAGATCGAGGCCGAGGTCAAGTCGACCGATTCCGGCGCCGTCCAGAAGGTGGAGTTCTACGTCGACGACAAGCTGATCTTCATCGACACGGAGCCGCCCTATCGCTGCGTCTTCGATTTCGGGACCGAGCCGAGCTCCTGGATCCTGCGCGCGGTCGCCCACCACCGCGAGGAAGTGACCGTGTCGGACCAGGTGATCCTGAAGCGCGTCGTCCTCAATTACGCCGTGCAGGTCAACCGGGTCATCCTCTATGCGACGGCGATGGGCGGCGGGAACGGACGGCACCACGTCCTCGACCTCTCGCGGGACGATCTCGTCCTCGAGGAGGACGGCGTGCGGCAGGAGATCGTCGACTTCTATCGCGAGGAGCGGCCGGTGACGCTGGCGGTCGTCACCGACAGCAGCGGCAGCATGCAGGCGGCGATGAAGACGGTGCACGCCGCCGCCAGCCGCTTCGTCGAGGCCCTGGGGCCCGAGGACCAGGCGCTGGTCCTCGACTTCGACGACAAGGTCTATCTACTTCAGGACGTCACCGCCAACAAGGACGACCTGCGGACCGCCCTCACCAGCACCAGCGCCCTCGGAGGGACGGCGCTCTACGACGCGCTCTACGCCTCGTATCGCAAGCTCAAGGGGATCGACGGGCGCAAGGCCATCGTCCTCCTGTCGGACGGCGACGACACCGCCAGCAAGTTCTCCTTCCGGCGCGTCCTGGACGAGGCGAAGGTCAACGACTTCATCATCTACACCATCGGCCTCGGCACGAGCATCCTGGACATCGATCTGCGCCGCGTGCTCAAGCTGCTGTCCGAAGAGACCGGCGGGCGCGCCTACTTTCCCGACAAGGTGGAGGAGTTGCAGAGCGTGTACCAGGAGATCGCGACCGAGCTGAAGAGCCAGTACTACATCACCTACGAGCCAAGCGCCACCACCTGGGACGGCCGCTGGCGGAAGATCCGCCTGACCGCGCCCAAGAAGAACGTGGAGCTCAGGACCCGCAGCGGGTACTACGCCGTGCGCCGGTCGAGCTGAAGTCGATCAGCCGCCGAATCCGGCCTCGGGCGCTTCGGTCTGGGCGGCGGGGTCGTTTCCATCCGTAAGGGGCGGCGCGGGCGCCGGCCGCGGCTCTTCGAGGGGCATCCTGGCCTCCTGGCCGGCCTTGAAGTTCAGCGGGTAGTCCACGAGCATCAGACTGACGCTGAGCCCGTTCCTGCCGAGAATCTCCACTGATCGGAGATCGAGCGGGACGTGCCCCGGCGAGCGGACGTTCACGCGGTAGCGGCCCGGGACGATCCCCGGTATTTCGAAGGTGCCCTCGTCCCCCGAAAAAGCCTGGTGGATCCCGTTCCCCTGGAGCGAGGCAAGCACGACCGAGACCTCAACCAGCGGGCGCTTGTCCTGGTCGACGAATCTCCCGCGCACCGTGACGAGCGGAGGCGCCGGAGCGTCCTCCGCGGGGGCCGACCAGTCCGGAGCCACCGCACCGCCGCCGGCCGGCGCCGGCGGCGGGTCCTGGCCGCAGGGCTGCAGTCGCACGTCGACGATGTTCTGGAACGGCGGCCGGATCTCGATTCTCTCCTTGCCGGCGTCCTGGAAGCCGGCGGCCTGGACCTTGAGATCATAGACCCCGGGCGGCAGCTCCTGGAACAGGTACTGCCCCTTCTCGTTCGTCCCGGTCACCCTCAGGATGTCCGGCTCGCTGCGGCCGGAGAGAGTCACAAGCAGGCCCGGCAGCGCCCGCTTCGCCGGATCGGTCACCGTGCCTCGGATCCGTCCGGTCCTTTTCCGGCCGACCTCTCCTGGTGGCGTTCCCTCCGGCGCCGGTGACGCATCTTCGGGGGCCGTGACGTCGGCGGGCGGTTCCGTTGCGGATGGCAGGGAGGGCCGGTCGAGCGCCGACGGGGGCGGGTCAGAGGGCGGATCGGCAACGGTCCGCGGCAGGGCGACCAGGCTCGCCGCGCCGATCAACAAAGCGGCGGGCAGGCGCCGCCTGCCCGTCAATCGGTACGAGCATCCCATCGCGACCGACTGTAGTCGCTCGGCCGCCCCGAAGCAAGCGATACCGACCGGAAGATGCGGCTACAATGAGACCGAAAAGCCGATGAGATTCGCCGCGGACTGCATGCTGGGGACTCTCGCCAAATGGCTCCTGATCTTGGGCCACGACGTGGCCTATTTCCGCCGCATCGAGGACGACGATCTGGTGGCGCTGGCCGTGCGGGAGAAGCGGACCATCCTGACACGCGACCGGCGCCTCGTGCAGCGCCGGGCCGCCCGCAACCACGTCCTGATCAGGAGCCAGGACCTGCACGAGCAGATCGCCCAGGTCCTCAGGGAGCGCCGGCTGGGAGTCGAATCCGACCGGCTCCTCGGGCGCTGCCTGCGCTGCAACACAGCCAACGAGAGCGTGCCACGCGCGGTCGTGCGCGACCGCGTGCCGGTCTACGTCTACCGCACCCAGTCCAGCTTCCGGAGATGCGCCCGCTGCGACCGCGTCTACTGGCGCGCCACCCACGTGACCCGGATGCTGGAGCGCCTGGCGTCCGCCGATCTGGCCGCCCCGCGCTGAGATTTTTCCGGCCCCTGGGCCCGGCCCCGCGCGGCGCCGCGCGGCCTTGACAGGCGTCGGCGGCAGACGCTACCATCGCCGCCTCGTTACGGGCGCGCCGAGGCCTCGTTGGGCGGTTAGCTCAGCGGGAGAGCACCTGCCTTACAAGCAGGGGGTCACTGGTTCAAATCCAGTATCGCCCACCACTGGCCCCCGGTTCCTGCGCGTTTCGAGGAGCGCCCGGTCCCGGGCTGGTCGCGGGGTCGTAGTTCAGCTGGTTAGAACGCCGGCCTGTCAAGCCGGAGGTCGCGGGTTCGAGTCCCGTCGACCCCGCCATTAGCGGCGCCACCCCGGCCCCACCCGGGAGAGACGACTTGGCCGACAGGCAAATCCTGTACGCCGGGGCGTTCCTGCGCGCTCTATCGACGGGGATGGTGAGCGTCCTCGTCGGCCTCCACCTCGACGCCATCGGATTCAACACCGGCGCCATCGGCGGGATCGTCGGGGCCGGTCTCGCCGGCTGCGCCGGCGCGGCCCTCCTCACCACCTGGCGCGGCGACCGGATGGGACGGCGGCGCGTCCTCATCCTGCTGGCGCTTCTGGGCACCGCGGGCGGCCTGGCCGTGGCCGTGGGATCTCACACCCTGGTCGTCGGCGTCGCCGCGTTTCTCGGCATGCTCAACGGCATGGGACGGGATCGCGGAGCGTCTCTCATCATCGATCAGGTCATCCTGCCTGCCACGACCGGGGACGCCGAACGGACACGCGTCTTCGCCGTCTACAACGTCGTGCAGGACATCGGGCACGCGCTCGGCGGGCTCCTGGCCGGACTGCCGGAGCTGCTCCGCAACACGCTCGATGTTCCGACGACGACCTCATTCCGGCTGTCGATCGGCGCCTACGCCTTGCTCGTGGCCGTGACGGCGCTCCTCTACATGAGGTTATCGCCCGCCGTCGAGGCGCCCTCGGTCGCCCCTCGGGTTCCTCTGCGTCCGGAGAGCCGCCGCATCCTGTTCCGGATCGCCTCTCTCTTCGCCGTCGACAGCCTGGCCGGCGGGTTCCTGACCACGGCGCTCCTGTCCTTTTTCTTCCACCAGCGTTTCGGGGCCGGCGAGGTGCTGATCGGCGTCCTGTTCTTCGGATCGCGCATCGCCAACGCCCTGTCGCACCTCGGCGCCGCCTGGCTGGCCCGCCGCATCGGGCTGGTCAACACGATGGTCTTCACGCACATCCCGAGCAGCCTGCTCCTGATCACGGTGGCCTACGCCCCCAGCTTCCCCATCGCCGCGATCCTCTTCCTGCTGCGCGAGGGCATGGTGGAGATGGACGTGCCGACCCGCCAGTCGTACGTGATGGCGATCTTCCCGCCCGAGGAGCGGACCTTCGCGTCGGGCGTGACCCACCTGGTCCGCCTGGGCGCCTGGTCGGTGGCCCCCTCGTTCGCCGGAGCGTTGATACAGGGGGGGGCGTCGATGGCGACCCCGCTCGTGATCGGCTCCTTGATGAAGGTCGGCTACGACCTGGCCCTGTGGTCCGCCTTCCGCCGCCTCAAGCCACCCGAGGAGCGCCGGCCCGCCGGCGGACGGACCCCGAACTCGAAGACATCGGGCCGATGGTAGTGGCCGGTCACGTCGAGGCTCATGCTCTCCTCGTCGATGCGCCCGAGGTCGAGGTCGGCGATCAGGATCTCCTCCCGATCGAAAACGGTACCGGCGATCAGGGCGCCTTCGGGTCCGATGATGCACGATCCGCCGCTCGATACCAGCGCCTCCGGCCGGTCACGCATCTCCTCCGGGCGATCGAGATCCGGCGGCAGGTCGCCGGCGCGGATGATCTGCCCCACCGCCAGGACGAAGCAACGCCCCTCGAAGGCGTAATGCCGGCTGGCGATCTGGTACATCTCGCGCACCGTCGGCCAGGCGGCGACGTGGATCTGCTCGGCCGACTCGTGCATCGCCTGGCGCGCCAGCGGCATCCAATGCTCCCAGCAGATGAGCGTCCCGATCCGGCCGGCGGGCGTGGCGACCGCCTCCAGACCCGTCCCGTCACCCTGGCCCCAGACGAGGCGCTCGGCGTGCGTCGGCACCAGTTTCCGGTGCCGGCCGAGGATCGACCCATCGGGGCCGAAGATGATCTGCGTGTTGAAGAGCGTGCCGTGCCCGGGCCCCGCCTCGACGCGCTCGTGGACCCCGATGACGAGCACGACGCCGTGCGCGCGCGCCGCCTGGCCGAGGCGGCCGGTCTCGGCCCCCGGGATGGTGATGCTGTTCTCTCGCAGCCGCGCGTGCGCCTTCTTGGCGGGCGCATGGTCCCAGCGGGCGGAGCCGGGGCAGAGGTCGAGCCAAGCCGGGTAGCCCGGGAGCCAGGTCTCTCCCAGGGCGACGACACGGGCGCCCCGTGACGCCGCCTGCCTGACGAGCGTGAGGGCCTTCCGGAGCGATCGCTCCAGATCGAGGAAAACCGGCGCCGCCTGGACCGCCGCGACGCGCACCATCCGCCTGCCGGCACGCCCGCCCATGAGCCCGACCTCTCCGGCGCCTCGCTTCCTGCTTCCCGAGTCCTACTTGATCGAGGCCACGAGGCCGTCGAATGCGGCCCGGTTGGCCTGTATCGTCTTCTCGGGGCCGGTGCAGCGGAAGAACCAGTTGGCGTCGCCACCCGGGACGATCGCCCCCAGGAGCATGTACCCCGGCCGGGGAGGCGGCGTCTCGCCGCCAAAGCTCATCGAGGTCGGCTGGTAGGTCCCGGCCACCTCGATCCGGGTCACGAGCCTCGCGCCCAGTTTCTGCTCGGTGACGCGGCTCTCCGCCGGGCCACCCGTCCCGGGTGTCGAGAACTGCGAGGCCCAGCGGGCGACATTCGACGACGCATCGCCGCCCTGGCCGGGACCGAAATAGAAGACGACGCACTCCCCTGCCTCGCTGTCCCCGGAGGTGGCCGGCACGCTGTACTGCGCCATGCGCATCGGGCTGCCCGGCCGTTCCGACGTCCAGCCGGCCGGGGTTGCCCATTGCAGCTCGCCATGCGGAGAGGGGCCGCCCACCTGCTGGCCGGCTCCCGCGCCGGAGCGGGGATCGGCGCCGCCGGGAGCGCCGGGGGTCGGATCGTGCGCCCGCATCAGCGGAGGCGGCCCGCCCACTGCCGGCGAGGGTGTTTCCGCGGCCGGCGTTTCGGCCGGCGGCGGGCTCTCCTGTCCATTCCCGGCGCAGCCGAACAGGACCAGCGCGCAAGCCAGCCCGAGGGGCCTCGTCAATTCGAGCGCGCGCAGCGACATCATCCTCTCCTCCCCGCACCCGGTCGGGCGAAGGCGAAGTATAGCCGGTCGGCGGCGCTCTCGCGCCGGGGCGATTTCATCATGATTTCTTCGGCGTGAAATCGTATTGCGATCGAAGGCATTTCGGCGTATATGAGGGACGAGCTCAAGGAGGAGGCCGCGAGGAACAGTGGCCTGATCGCAAGACAGGCCCGGCCGGCACCCGCCGTCTACTCGCGGCCCTCCTCCCGCTTCAGGTTCATCCGTCCCGCGTCCCGCCGGGGACGCGGTTCTGCCGAGGGCCCCCGACATCGTCCGTGGGCCTTTCTTTTTTCCCCGCACCGTTCTACCCTCCGGAGCCCACGGGGGGATCGATGGCGAAGACGACGCGTTCCATGGCCGTGAGGTCCGGGCGAGGTCGCGTTCTGACCGGCCTCGAGGTGCTGGAGCGCGCGCGTCCCAGGTGGCTGCGCGGCCGGCGGGTCGGCCTGTTGATGCATCCCGCCTCCGTCACTGCCGCGTTCGTGTCGGCCCGCGAGGTGGTGCGGGATCTCTGCGGCGCCCGCCTCCGCGCCCTGTTCGGCCCGCAGCACGGCATCGCCGGAGAAAAACAGGACAACATGGTGGAGTCGGCGCATCAACGGGACGCCGATCTCGGCATCCCGATCCACTCCCTCTACTCCGAGACCCGGGCCCCGACGGCGGGGATGCTGGAGGAGATCGACCTGCTGCTCGTCGACCTGCAGGACGTCGGGACGCGCGTCTACACGTTCGAGTGGACGACGGCCCTGGCCCTCGAGGCGTGCGCCGCCGCCGGCAAGCAGGTCGTCGTCCTCGACCGGCCGAACCCGCTCGGCGGCGAGACGGTCGAGGGGAACCTGGTCCGCCCCGGATACACCTCGTTCGTGGGCCTGTATCCAGTTCCGATGCGCCATGCGCTGACGCTCGGCGAGCTGGCGGCGCTGGTCAACAGGCGCATGGCCGGCGAAGACGGCCCGCCGGCCCGGCGCACCGACGGCATCGGCATTCGCTGCCCGGGCCGCTGCGATCTGACGGTCGTGCCGATGCGGGGCTGGCGTCGCCGCCAGCTCTTTCCGGACACCGGTCTCCCCTGGGTCCTGCCGTCCCCCAACATGCCGACCTTCGACACGGCGATGGTCTACCCGGGACAGGTGCTGATCGAGGGAACGAACCTGTCCGAGGGACGCGGGACGACGCGCCCCTTCGAAATCTTCGGCGCCCCCTGGATCGACTTGAAAAGGGTGCGGCGGCGCTTCGAGGCCCGCCGGCTGCCGGGGCTCGTCCTGCGCGCGCACGACTTCGAGCCGACGTTCCACAAATGGGCCGGGCTCCCCTGCCACGGGTTCCAAATCCAGGTCACCGACCGGGCCGCCTTCCGGCCCTACAGGACGACCCTCGCCCTCCTCCAGGACATCATCGGCGAGCACCGCGAGCACTTCGCCTGGAAGCAGCCGCCGTACGAGTACGTCACCGACCGGCTGCCGATCGACGTGCTCCTGGGCGACCCCGCGGTGCGCGAGGCCCTCGAGAGCGGTGCGGATCTCGGCGTCCTCGAACGGTCCTGGCGCGGGGAGATCGAGGCCTTCCGGAAGGAGTCGCGACCCTTCCACATCTACGCTTGAGGAGGGAGAGCGGACCGATGAGCGATCTCAACCCGGCGGCCCTGGGGGAGCTGTGGCGCTCCGTCTGGATGCAGGGCGTCCTGGCCTTCGCCCTGTGGACGTTGGCGGGGCTCCTCGTGCGCCGCTACCTCTTCAATCTCGTGCGGCGGGTCGCGGCGCGCACCGCGTGGTCCTGGGACGATGTCCTGCTGCGCGCCCTGGGGGCGCCATCGCTGATCGCCCTGCTGGCGAGCGGCCTGCTGATCCTGGACCGGATCCTGCCGCTCGATCCGGCGTGGGATCGCGCCTCGGACATCATGCTGGCCGGCGCCATCGTCCTGGCGATCATCCTGTTCGTCGATCGCGCCACCAGCGGGCTGCTCGACCGGCTGGCGCGCACGAACCCGGCCCTCCGGGGGGCGCACGGGCTGGTCCAGGGAACGGTGCGCGGCGTCATCATCGGCCTCGGGGCGCTGATCTTCCTCGACAGCCTCGGGATCTCCATCGCCCCGATCCTCGCCTCCCTCGGCGTCGGAAGCCTGGCGGTCGCCCTGGCGCTCCAGGAGACCCTGGCGAACCTGTTCGCCGGGTTGCACATCGTGGCCGACAAGCCGGTGGAGCCGGGGCATTTCGTTCGGCTGCAGAGCGGGGAGGAAGGAAACGTCGTCCGGGTCGGCTGGCGCTCCACCTGGATCCAGACACCGCAGGGCAGCATCGTCGTTGTTCCGAACGCCCGGCTGGCCGGCGGCCTCCTCACCAACTTCGATCTGCCGGATCCCCGCGTGACGCTGCCGGTCGAGGTGATCGTGACCTTCGCGGGCGATCTCGACCGGATCGAAAGCGTCACGCGCGAGGTGGCGCGCGAGGCGCAGGCGTCGCTCGAGGGGGCGACACGCGATCACGATCCGACCGTCCAGTTCCGTGGCTTCGCCGACTCGGGTGTGCGGCTGGTCGCCGTCCTCGGCGCCCGGACGCGCGACGACTCCTTCGAGGTGCAGCACCAGTTCCTCAAACGGCTGACGGAGCGCTATCGCCGCGAGGGGATCGTCATCCCGTTCCCGACCCGGACCATCGATCTCACGCAGGAGACGCCACCCGAGGGTCCGGCCGGTTCCGGGGATCGGCCGCCACGGCGCACGGACGGAGAGCACCGCGCATGACGCGCCCGAAGGGCAGGGACGCGCCGTCCGGGACCGGCAGCCTCCATTACCTGTCGCGGGCCGAGGTTGAGGCGGCCGGCGTCACCATGGCGGAGATCATCGAGCGTCTGACGATCGCCTTTTCCGAGAAGGGCCGCGGGCGGACGGAGATGCCGCCCAAGCCCGGCATCCACCCGGGGCCGCCGGAAAACGACAACTTCATCCATGCCATGCCGGCGCTCGTCACAGCGCTCGGCGCCGCGGGTGTGAAATGGATCAGCGGCTTCCCCGGCAACCCGGCGCGCGGCCTGCCGTACATCTCGGGCCTGCTCATCCTCAATGACCCGGAGACCGGCCTGCCGCGGGCGGTCATGGATGCGACCTGGATCACGGCGATGCGCACCGGCGCTGCGACGGCGGTGGCGGCCCGCCGGCTGGCCCGAAAGGACGCCGCGGTCCTGGGGATCCTGGGATGCGGCGTGCAGGGGCGCACGAACCTCGAGGCGGTCCGGATCGTCGCGCCAGCGCTCCGCGAGGTGCGGGCCTACGACATCCATCCCGAAAGGACGATGCGCTACACCGAGACGGAGGGGGCGCGGCATCCCGGCGTCCGCTTCGTGGCGTGCGACAATCCGCGGAGGGCCGTCGAGGGGAGCGACATCGTGGTCACGGCGGGCCCCATCCGCCGGCACCCGCAGCCCGCGATCGAGGCGGACTGGTTCGCGGAGGGGGCGCTCGGCGTGCCGCTCGACTACGACTCCTACTGGACGCCCTCGGCGATGCGCGCCGCCGATCGCTTCTACACGGACGACACGCAACAGCTCCTGCACACGCGCGCGGGCGGAGTCTACTTCCGGCAGATCCCCGACGTGTATGCCGATCTGGGCGAGGTGGAGGCGGGAGCCAAGGATGGCCGGCGCCACCCGCGCGAGCGCCTCCTGTGCATGAACCTCGGCATCGCTCTTGAGGACATGGCGACGGCACCGCTCGTCCTGGAGCGGGCGACGGCCCTCGGACTCGGAACGCGCCTCAGGCTCTGAATCCCGGCGGAGCGGGACGGTGAGATGGTGTATCCTTCAAGACGCCCGTCTGGCTGGGTTTTCCTGAGTTTGGGGAACACGACATGACACATCCAAATCCGACAGCCCCCGACGCCACTCTCAGCGCCGGCCTCATCCATCAGGCCGAGACCTGGAGCGCCCACAACTACCATCCCCTGCCGGTCGTCCTCGTTCGCGGGGAGGGGGTCTGGGTCTACGACGCGGAAGGGAAGCGGTACATGGACATGCTGTCGGCCTACTCCGCCCTCAACCAGGGGCACCGGCACCCGCGCATCGTCCAGGCGCTCAAGAATCAGGCCGACCGGATCACGCTCACCTCGCGCGCTTTCCACAACGAGGTGTTCGGCCCGTTCTGCGAGCGGCTGTGCCGGCTGGCCGGCGCCGACATGGCGCTCCTCATGAACACCGGCGCCGAGGCGGTCGAAACCGCCATCAAGACGGCGCGCAAGTGGGGATACCTGGTCAAGAAGGTGCCGCGGCCCGAGGCGGAGATCATCGTCTGCGAGAACAACTTCCACGGCCGCACCACCACGATCGTCGGGATGTCGTCGGAGGCGCAGTACAAGGACGACTTCGGCCCGTACGACGGCGGCTTCCGGATGATCCCCTACGGCGACGCCGCGGCCCTGGAGGCGGCGGTGACCCCGCGCACGGTCGCGTTCCTGGTCGAGCCGATCCAGGGCGAGGCCGGCATCCTGGTCCCCCCGGACGGATACCTCCGGGCCACCGCCGCGATCTGCCGCCGCCACGACGTGCTCCTGTTGGCCGACGAGATCCAGACCGGGTTCGGCCGGACCGGGAAGATGTTCGGCGCCGACCACGACGGCGTCACGCCGGATCTCTACGTGGTCGGCAAGGCGCTCGGCGGCGGAGTCCTGCCGGTCTCGGGCGTCCTCGGCAGGAAGGACGTCCTCGGTCTCTTCCGTCCGGGCGATCACGGATCGACGTTCGGAGGCAACCCGCTCGCCTGCGCCGTCGGCCTGGCGTCGCTCGACGTCATCGAGGAGGAGCGCCTTCCGGAGCGCTCGTTCGAGATGGGCGCCCACTTCATGTCCCGCTTGCGAGGCCTGGGCTCGCCGCACGTGAAGGAGGTCCGGGGAAAGGGGCTGCTCATCGGCGTGGAGATCAAGTCGGAGCGCGGCAAAGCGCGCCCCTACTGCGAGAAGCTGATGGACCTCGGGATCCTGGCGAAGGAGACGCACGACCAGGTGATCCGCCTCGCCCCGCCGCTCGTGATCACGCGGGAGGAGGCCGACTGGGCGCTGGAGCGGATCGCCCGGGTGCTGGCCTAGCCCGCCGCCACGGAGATTCTCATGACGGTCCGCCGGCTGCGCAACTTCATCGACGGCGGGTGGGTCGAGCCGGCGGGCTGTGACTGGCTCGAGGTCGAGAACCCCAGCACGGGCGAGATCATCGCGGCGGTGCCGCTGTCGCGTGCTGCCGACGTGCAGGCCGCGGTGGCCGCGGCGCGCGCCGCTTTCCCCGCCTGGTCCGCCACCCCCGCCGACAAGCGGGTCGCGCCGCTCTTCAAGCTGGCCGGGCTCATCCGCGACAACCGCGAGGCGATCGCCCGGCTCCTGGTCGAGGAGAACGGCAAGTCGCTCCCGGACGCCCGCGCCGAGCTCGACCGCACCCTGGAGAACGTCGAGACCGCCTGCGGCATGCCGGTCCTGCAGCAGGGGGACAAGCTGGTCGGCGCGGCCCCCGGAATCGACGCCGAGGTGCTCCGCCTGCCGCTCGGCGTCTTCGCGATGATCGCGCCGTTCAATTTCCCGGCGATGGTGCCGTTCTGGTTCCTGCCTTACGCGCTGGCCACGGGCAACACCTTCGTCCTCAAGCCCTCGGAGCTGGTGCCCCGCACCATGCAGCTCCTGACCGAGTACCTCGAGCGTTGCGGGCTGCCCCGGGGCGTGTTCAACCTGGTCAACGGCGATCGTGTTGTGGCCGAGTCGCTCCTGGCGCACCCGGACGTCGCCGGCGTCTCGGTCGTCGGCCGCTCGGCGACCGCCCGCGCCATCGCCGAGGCGTGCGTGCGCGCCAACAAGCGGTTCCAGGCGATGGGAGGGGCCAAGAACCATCTCGTCGTGATGCCGGACGCCCGGCTGGACGAGGTGATCCGCAACATGATCACGTCCGGCTACGGCTGCGCGGGACAGCGCTGCATGGCCTCATCGGCCATCGTCTGCGTGGGAGAGGCGATCTACCGCGAGGTGGTCGATCGCTTCGTCGCCGCCTCGCGAGAGGTCATCGTGGCCGACCCGCTCGACCCGAAGGTGGCCGACCAGCCGATGGTCATGGGTCCCGTGATCACGGCGGCGGCGCTGGAGTTCATCCACTCCATGATCGAGACCGGCGTGAGAGAAGGCGCCGCGCTCGAGCTGGACGGCCGGGGCTACCGGGTGCGCGGGCGCGACCGGGGGCATTTCGTCGGGCCGACCGTCTTCTCCTCGGTCAGGCCGGGGATGCAGGTCCACTTGACCGAGATCTTCGGTCCCGTCCAGGTCATCCTGAGGGCCGCGTCGCTCGACGACGCCATCCGGATCGTCAACGATCACCCGTATGGCAACGGAGCGTCGATCTACACCCAGAACGGCTACCACGCCCGGAAGTTCAAGATCGAGGCCGAGGCCGGCATGATCGGTGTCAACGTCGGCATCCCCGCCCCGGTCGCCTACCTTCCCTTCGGCGGCATGAAGGCGTCGCATTTCTCGCACATCAAGGCGCAGGGCCGCTCGATCGTCGCCTTCTTCACCCAGGAGAAGATCGTCACCGAGCGCTACTGGCCGGAGGCCTGACGGGCCAGATCGTCCAGACCCCGTGGGCCGTGGCGAGCACGCGCCCCGCGGGATCGCGCACTTCGCCCTCGGCGATGATCGGGCCGGGAAGGACCGGCTCGCGAAACTGCACCGACAGCTCCATCGTCCCGCACCATTCCTCCTTGGCGATGGCGCTGACGACCGCCGTGCCGAGGGCCGTGTCGAGGAGCCCCGCGACCACGCCGCCGTGGGCCACGCCGCGGCGGTTCAGGTGGCCGGGTCCGACGGTCAGCTCGTAGCGCGCCTTTCCGCCGCCGCGCGTCAGGCATCGGGCACCCAGAAGCTCATGGAACGGGGGCTCGGCGCGGTGCTTTTCCGACATGGCGGGTCTCATTCTGCCACAGGCCCTGCCCGGCCGGGATTCCGCCCTCTGGCGCCCGTGCCCCTGCCGTGCGACCATCTGTGGCTGCATGCCGACCAGGATCGGGCCCCGGCGCCGGGACCGGCCAACGC